>X368_European_Ground_Squirrel__coassemble_24_pt1 | contig 34284 bp, 32 predicted proteins | sample X368_European_Ground_Squirrel__metabat2_low_PE_002 | metagenome-assembled genome bin X368_European_Ground_Squirrel
GTCAATTAACTTTCAGTTAATTTTTTGTGAAGCATATACTTGTTTGAATTTTTCAATTTCTATTTGACAAACGATTTCAAATGTGGTATAATATATTTATAGTTTATGCCGCTCATCTTTTATTTTGACAAGATGAATATATTTGGTATACTTTATACAAATTAGTAATCTGTAAAGAAGGACAAGCAACATGGCTCAAATTGACATTGGCTCAAGGCTCAAAAAGCGCACGCTCTATATTTTTCTTGTGCGCACAGACTCTTTTTTCTCAAAGGTTATTTCGCTTTTTACTCACACAAAATATACTCATGCCTCAATCGGATTTGATTGTCAATGCACTAGGCTCTACAGCTTTGCCCGCATTTACACAAATATGCCGATTCCAGCTGGATTCGTAAAGGAAAGCACTACAACCGGGCTTTTAAGCCTGAGTCCGAATGCGCCCTGTGCTGTTTATGCTGTAAAGGTTACTGAGCAAGCCTATGAGGACATCTCAACTCAGCTTGAAGAAATGTACCTCAACAAAAACAGCTACGGCTACAACTATTTAGGTCCTGCCTGCTGCTTTTTCGGTATTCCGCTCAAAATTAAAAACAAATACTTCTGCTCGCAGTTTGTCGCAGAGCTTCTCTCCTCTCATCATGCAATTGTTTTAGCTAAGCCTGCTTCGCTTTTCTAGCCCAGAGATTTTGAACAGCTTTCAGAGGTTAAGCTTATCTTTGAAGGCACTCTTTCAGAGCTTGACAGCTGTCATGATTATCCGAAAACAGCTAACAGCGCAGGTTCAAAAGGCTTTTGATACATATTTGACAAATATTAAACCGCTGATTCTCACAGCGGTTTTTTGTATAAATTAAGCACACCTAGCTTTGCTCAAGCCTTGTCGCTTATACTGTTTCTATCACACATCATTTTCCCAATATTTTTCGGCGAACCGACCTTCTTGTGTGAATTTTTCAGATGGTTCGCCGAAATTTTTAAAATGACTTTATTTTATGCAGATTTGCCTTTGTTTATTACCGCGTTATCGGATAAGCCGTTTTCACGACAAAACGCTCAAATATCTATCGCCCGAATCAGGCAGCAGCGCAACTATTCTTTTTCCCTTGTTTTCGCTTCTCTTTGCGAGAATCAGAGCGGCAAAAAGTGCAGCGCCAGATGAAATTCCGACCAGTGCGCCCTCGCTCTTTGCGAACGCTTTCGCTTCGGCATATGCATCCTCATTTGAAATAGGAATAATTTCATCGTAAATTGAAATGTCAAGCACGTCTGGAACAAAGCCGGCGCCTACGCCCTGAATCTTGTGCGGACCCGCCTTGCCCTGCGATAAAACAGGCGAAGACAGCGGCTCTACTGCGACAATCTTAACATCGGGATTTTTAGACTTGAGATACTTTCCCACACCTGTGATTGTGCCGCCCGTACCTACTCCAGAAATAAAGATGTCAACCTTGCCGCCTGTATCCTCCCAGATTTCAGGACCTGTAGTTTCAAAATGAGCCTGCGCATTTGACGGATTTTCAAATTGCGAAAGTATCGTGCTGTTTTCAGTCTGCGCCGCCAGCTCCTTTGCCTTTGCGACCGCTCCCGACATTCCGCTCCTGCCGTCAGTGAGGACAATCTGAGCACCATAGGCGGTCAGCATATCTCTGCGCTCCTGCGTCATAGTTTCAGGCATGACAATTATAACCTTGTAGCCTCTCGACGCACCTACCGAAGCTATTCCTATGCCCGTGTTTCCAGAGGTAGGCTCAATAATCGTGCCGCCCGCTTTCAGTTTGCCCTTAAGCTCGGCATCGTTAATCATATAAAGTGTGGCTCTGTCCTTTACCGAGCCTGTCGGATTTAAATATTCAAGCTTAACTAAAATCGGAGTGTCAAGAGCGTTCAAATCCGAGTATTTCGCCGCTTCAAGTAACGGAGTTTTGCCGATAAGCCTGTCTATTCCTTTGTAAATGTTTGCCATTTTAAACTCCTCTTTCCTTAGTCCTTAACGCACTCAAAGCCGTGCTGTAAGTCTGTAATTATATCGTCGATATGCTCTGTACCGATTGAAAGTCGAATGGTGTTCGGCTTAATTCCCGCCGCAAGCAGCTCAGGCTCTTCCATCTGCGAGTGTGTTGTCGAAGCAGGGTGGATAACCAAGCTCTTGACGTCGGCAACGTTCGCAAGCAGTGAGAAAAGCTCAAGTGATTCAGTGAATTTCTTGGCTTTTTCAGCTCCGCCTTTAATTTCAAAGGTAAAGATTGAAGCTGCGCCGTTTGGGAAATAGCTGTCGTAAAGCTCCTTTTCTCTGCCAGTCGCAAGAGAGGGATGGTTGACCCTTTCAACGTCAGGGTGGTTCTTGAGAAAATCCACAACCTTAAGCGCATTTTCAACATGACGCTCTACTCTGAGCGAAAGCGTTTCTAAGCCCTGAAGCAGCAGGAACGAGTTGAAAGGCGAGATAACCGAACCAATATCTCTCATAAGCGTTGTACGGATTTTAAGTACGTAGGCGATATTTCCGACAGCCTCTGTGAAAACTACTCCGTGGTAGGAGGGATTAGGCTTGCTAAGTCCTGGGAACTTGTCGTTTTGCGCCCAGTCGAATTTTCCTGAATCTACAATAACTCCGCCCATAACTGTGCCGTGACCGCCGATAAATTTAGTAGCCGAGTGAACAACGATGTCAACTCCATGCTCAATCGGACGAAGCAGATATGGAGTCGCAAAGGTGCTGTCAACTATAAACGGAATACCGTGACGGTGCGCAATTTCAGCAATAGCGTCAAGGTCGATAACGTCCGAATTTGGATTGCCAAGCGTTTCGGCATAGACAAGCTTTGTGTTGTCCTTAATCGCCGCTTCAATCTCCTCAAGATTGTGGGGATTTACAAAGGTGGTTTCAATACCCTGATCCGCAAGCGTGTTTGCAAAGAGATTGAACGTTCCGCCGTAAAGGTTCGCTGAGGAAACGATGTGATCTCCTGCAAGAGCGATATTCTGAATCGAATAGGTAACGGCCGCCGAGCCTGAAGCGGTAGCAAGCGCCGCCGCACCGCCCTCAAGTGCCGCCATTCTCTGCTCGAAAACGTCAGAGGTGGGATTCATAAGGCGAGTGTAAATGTTGCCGCTCTCGGTAAGCGCAAACCTGCCTGCCGCCTGCGCTGAATCCTTGAAAACATAGGAAGTCGTAGCGTAAATCGGCACGGCTCTTGCATCGGTAGCTGTGTCGGGAGTCTCCTGTCCGACATGAACCTGCATGGTTTCAAATTTATATTTGCTCATAATAAAACCCTTTCTGTAAAAAAAATATGCGTAATTGACGCTTTGTTTAGTATATCACGTATTTTCACGCTTGTCAATAGCAAAGGAAAAATTTTCATAGAAATTCTGATTTTTCGGTAAAATATTTGTGTCTAAACGCTTGACGCAGAAAGAAAAATATGCTATAATATATTGTGTACAGCTTCAGTAAGCCAAAGCTATCTGAATTTAAAAAGCCATGGAAGGAGAATTAAAAATGAAACAGCTTCATGAATCTGGAGAGGACTATCTGGAAACGATACTCATTCTTCGCAACCGTACAGGCGAGGTGCGTTCTATCGATATAGTCCATGAGATGAACCTCTCGAAGCCGAGTGTCAGCCGAGCTATGAGCATACTCAGAGAGGGCGGATTTATTTTAGTTGACGACGACGGCTACATCACCTTGACAGAGGCGGGCAAAGATGTCGCCGAGAGAATTTACGAGCGTCACAGACTGCTCTCTAAATGGCTTACTGCAATTGGAGTTGACGAAAAAGTCGCCGCAGAGGACGCCTGCCATATCGAGCATGATCTGAGCATTGAATCCTTTGAAAGGCTTAAGGAGCATTTTAACGAGTTTTTCGGCGTGGAGAATTAAAGCCACGCTCATATTTTTTCACTTTCAGGCATACAATTCCTTGAGGTGATTGATTATGAACATAGGTTCGGCTGAAAAAAGCGGCGTTTCTGGCAGACACAGCATAGTTATGCAGGACTGCGCCAGTATCAGCGTTACGGGAGTTACCGATGTTGACAGCTTTGACGAAAGGCAGGTAAAGCTTTTCACCGAGTGCGGAGAGATGGTTATACATGGTGAGAATCTGCACGTAAATGAGATGAGCGTGGAAGTCGGAAACGTAAGCGTTGAGGGCGAAATTTCCGCATTGGTTTACGGCGACAAGGCGGCTAAGAAGCACCGAAGCTTTATCTCAAAGCTGCTGAGGTGAAGCTATGACGGGTATGCAGCTTGGTGTTGACGCTGAAATAGAGGTGCTGAAAAATTCGCTGTTGATAGGTGTTTTTTTAGGCGTGCTTTACGACCTGTTCAAAATAGTGAGGCGAACGCTTGATTTAAAAGCGGCGACATTTTTGTGCGATTTGTTGTATGCGCTGATGTTCGGCTCGGTCTACTTTGTTTTTACACTTGCGCAGACTGACTATGTAAGAGGATTTGTGCTTGCCGCTATGCTTTTGTCGGCGGCGGCGTGGAGCTTTACGGCAGGGAGATTGTATGTTTTTTTAACGGTAAAGCTTTTAAATTTTGCCGCAAAGGTAATTACCATGCCGATATTTGCATTATTTCACAAAACAAAGGCGGTTTTAAACAGAAAAGTTTGTGGAAAATGACATAAAATAAAGATTTGAGAAAAAATTTTCAAAAAACACTTGAAAGTTTGAGCCTAAAGGATTATAATATAAATAGGAAGATAACTAATAGATATTAAACGTTTTCGCTTTGTTCGCACTTGAGCGGAAACGATAGAAATAAGTGTGAGCTGTGTAAAAATCAGGAGTGAGAAATTTTGGGCGAAAAAAGACGCAGTGACAGCGGCGTCAGAGCTGTCAAAAGAAAAAAAGAGGGCGGTATTACCTTTAAGCCGCTTGCTTGGTTTACTGCGCTGTGCCTTGTGGTGTATGCTGCGGTGACGATTGTTTCACAGCAGGTGCAGATAGCACAGCTTAAGCAGGAAAAGGACGATATAAATGAGCAGATTTCTCAGGCTAAGCAGCTCAACGACGAGTATTCAAGGCAGCTTTCAAGCGAGGACGAGAGCGAATACATGGAGAGAATCGCCGTTGAGGATTTAGGATATGCTTATCCGAACGAAAGACGTTTTTATGTCGTAGAAACGCAGTGAAGTAAAGGTGGAAAATTAAGCGCAGTTTGATTTACAGCATAGTGCGCTTGTAAAATGTATGAGGAGTAAAAATGCAGCTTGAAGTAGGGAAAATTTACGATGGAAAGGTCACAGGTATAACAAAATTCGGAGCTTTTGTAGAGCTTGAAAAGGGCACGACGGGAATGGTTCACATTTCCGAAGTCGCCGCTACATACGTTAATGAAATTAAGGATTTTCTGACTGAGGGTCAGCAGGTTAAGGTTAAGGTGCTGTCCTTAGGCGACAATGGCAAGATAAGTCTGTCGATTAAGAAGGCGCTTCCGCAGTCTGAAAAACACAGCTCAGAGAAAAGAGAGCATGGCGGTAAAAACGGTTCTCACAACAGACAGAGGGATTCAAGGCAGCAAAAAAACGGTTCGCAGTCACATTCCCGTCAGGGTTCACAGCGGCGTTCGCCTTACCGTGAAAAGCCGCAGATTCAGGATTTCGCTAAAAATCCGCCGCCTGTTTATGACGAAGCGTCCGCAAGCGGAGATGAGGACTTTGAGGATATGATGGCTAAGTTCAAAGCATCAAGCGAGGAGCGCTTTTCGGATTTAAAGCACGTGATGGACAACAAGCGCAGAAGTACATCGCACAGAAAGTAGGCTGTGCATTGAAAAAGACGTTTGCTTTTATTTTCTTTGCGCTTGCATCTGTTGTGCTGGGTGCGTTTATTGCGTACCTCTGCGACGGCGGACCAGCATTTATCAACTGGCTTGCGTGGGGAAAAACGTTGGGGATAAACAATATTGCGATAGATTTGTATGTGATAAGCTTTAGCTTTTCGCTCAATCTCACCTTTACGGTTTCACAGCTTATCACCATTCCAGCAGGGCTTATTGTCTATGCAAAGACCTGCAAGGGATTGTAAGCTGAAATTTGTCAGGTGTATTCAGGTAAATAGGGGCTTTGCTGAGAATATCTGTGCGAAGCCCTTGTTTTATATGTAGAGGAGTAAAAATGGGACTATTCAGCAGACGAAAAAAAGCGGACGCTTTTGAGCAGCCGCTTAAGAAGAGGATTAAGGAATTAAAATGCCGCAAGGTGAGCTTTGAAGAGTGCGACTTTGACGAGCTTGAGCGTAATATGCGTCAGGACAGCGCAAGCATTCTGTCGCTTAAGCCTGTGAATTACTATGCAGTTAAAAACACCTACATTTCAGCGTCAATCTACACCTCCGCCGACTACAGAGAGAACTATGTGCAGTTTAGGCGGATAGACCACGAATCGGTTACCGACACAAGCGACATTTTCCCATTAGACGATGTGACGCTTGAGAAAACGCTTGCAAAGGTGGGTATCATCATTGATCTTGAGGCGGCGAGGGCTGAAAGCGAGTGACTGCCTTTTTGAGGGCAATTGACACAGCTAAGCCGATGAGCGTTCCTAAAATTGCTCCGCAGAGAACGTCGCTCGGATAGTGAATGTAGAAATAGTTCCTTGAAAAGCCTATCAAAAAAGCGGCTGCGTAGGCGACTGCTCCAAGACGCTTGTCGAACATAAAAATGCCGTTGCCGCCGCAAAGGAGCTGCAGGTGTGACCCGATGGGAAGGAATAGCTCGACGGCTGAGAGATTATGGTGTCAATTTCAGGATTGAGTGTAAATGGGCGAGGACGGGCGACAAGAGGCTTGATGATTTTTTCGTTTAGCACAAGCTCGATAATGAGCGAAAGGAAAACAGCAACACCTGCCGTGCGGTACTTTTTAAAGAGCAGCAGCAAAGCCGCCGCCGCAATCCAGACGGCTCCGCCGTTTGCTATGAAGCTGAAAAACGCCATGATTACATTTAAAACACCGCTGTGAATTTTTTGCAGCGCATCAAGTATCGCGAAGTCAATTTCGTAAATAATATCCATAGATTTATTCTCCAAGATTTTGAGTTATATCTATTGTAGCACAAATTAACGTCCAATGCAAGGGAAAAGGGTGAGAGAAAATGCTTAGACTTTTTAGATATCTTAAAAATTATAAAAGAGAAAGCATTTTAGGACCTTTAGGCAAGCTGCTTGAAGCGATTTTTGAGCTTATAATTCCGCTTGTCATGGCGAAGATTATCGATGTGGGAATTTCAAACGCTGACAAGCCTTACATTTACAAGATGGGCGCGCTGCTTGTCGGATTAGGTGTGCTGGGACTTTTCGCTTCGCTGTTTGCGCAATATTTTGCGGCAAAGGCGGCGGTGGGCTTTGGCACGGAGCTTAGAAGCGACCTCTATAAGCATATAAATACGCTGTCGCACTCGCAGATAGACCGTATAGGCTCTTCAACTCTTGTGACGAGAATGACGGTGGATATTAACACAGCGCAGACGGGTGTTAATATGATACTGCGTCTATTTATGCGTTCGCCGTTTATTGTGATAGGCGCACTGATTATGGCACTTACCATTTCGGTTAAGCTTACGCTTATTTTTGCAATTTTCACTCCGATTATTTCAGCAGTAATATATTTTGTCACAAAAAAGACTGTGCCTATGTACAGGAGCATACAGAAAAAGCTTGACAGAACCACGCTTATTACATCTGAAAATGTGAGCGGAGTAAGGGTTATAAGAGCCTTTTCAAGGCAGGAAAACGAGCGTGAGCGATTTAAACAGTCGACTGACGAGCTAAGCGTGACGCAGACGGCAGCAGGGAGATTTTCAGCGATAATGAGTCCGCTTACCTATGTGCTTGTAAACGTGGCAGTGATACTGATTATTTGGTATGGCGGAATAAGCGTTGATACCGGAGAGATAACGCAGGGCGAGGTTATTGCGCTGGTAAACTATATGTCTCAGATTCTGCTTTCGCTGATAAGGGTGGCGGAGCTTATTATGCTGCTTACCAAGTCACAGGCTTCATCAGTAAGGATACTTGAGATTTTGGACAAGGCTCCCGATCTCAGCGATGAGGGAAACACTCCTGTTAAGGACAAGCCTGGCGGCTGTGCGGTTAAGTTTAATAACGTAAGCTTCAGCTATGTAAGCTCGGAGCGCAGTACGCTTGAGAATATAAGCTTTGAAGCAAAACGTGGTGAAACGGTAGGAATTATCGGCTCAACGGGATGCGGAAAGAGTACGCTAGTTAATCTGATTCCACGCTTTTATGACGTGACTGACGGACAGGTGCTTGTTGACGGAAACAATGTCAGGGATTATCCGTTTGAGCAGCTTAGAGGTAAAATAGGAATAGTTCCGCAAAAGGCGGTGCTTTTTAAGGGTACGATAAGAGAGAATATGCAGTGGCGCAAGGCTGATGCGGACGATGAGGAGATAACTAATGCGCTTGAAATTTCGCAGGCTCTTGATTTTGTCAGGCTTAAGCCCGAAGGACTGGATTTTGAGCTTAGTCAGGGCGGTACGAATTTGTCGGGCGGTCAGCGTCAGCGGCTTACGATCGCGCGTGCGCTTGTTGGAAATCCTGAAATTCTGATACTTGACGACTCCGCTTCTGCGCTTGACCTGGCGACAGACGCAAGGCTAAGAAAGGCTCTGGCTCAGAATACGCATGGAATGACGGTGTTTATCGTTTCACAGAGGGTCAGCGCAATAAGGAATGCGGACAGGATTTTGGTTTTGGACGATGGAAAAGCGGTGGGTATCGGCACTCATGACGAGCTTATGAAAAACTGCTCTGTGTACAGGGAAATTTGCCTGTCACAGCTTACGCTTGAGGAGGCGCAGAGAAATGGCTGACAATTCGCTTAAGCAGCTTTTGAAATATCTTTTCGCCTACAAGGCACAGCTTTTAGCGGCTTTGGTTCTCGCTGTGGTAAATGTAGCGGCGACACTTTACGCACCTATTATAACAGGCGATGCGGTGGACTTGATTGTTGGTAAAGGTAATGTTGACTTTGAGGGGCTTAAACCGCTGCTTTCGGCTTTTGCGGTTACAATTGCTGTAGCCTGCCTGTCGCAGTATTTTATGAATCTGTGCCTTAACAAGGCGACATACTTCGCCGTGAGGGATTTGAGAAACGATGCATTTGACAAATTCAGCCGCCTGCCTCTTAAATATATAGATTCTAATCCAAAAGGAGAGATTATCAGCAGGCTTATAAGCGACATAGAGCAGATTTCGGACGGACTTATTTTAGGCTTTGCACAGCTTTTTACAGGAGTTATAACAATTATCGGAACGTTTTTCTTTATGCTGTCTATAAATGTCAGGATTGCGCTGGTGGTGGTTGTGCTTACTCCGCTGTCGCTGTTTGCGGCAAGGTTTATCGCAAAGAACACCTTTAATTTCTTTAAGGAGCAGACGACGGTGAGAGGAGAGCTTACTTCTTTTGTCGAGGAAACTACAGGCAATCAAAAGACGCTGAAAGCGTTTTCGCATGAAGCGAGGTCGCAGGAGGATTTTGAAAAGCTCAATCAGCAATTTAAGAGCGTAAGCGTCAGGGCGATTTTCTTTTCCTCGCTTACTAATCCGACGACTAGGTTTATAAATGGACTGGTCTATGCGGCGGTGGGGATAATCGGTGCCTTCTCGATTATTTCTGGAAGCTTTTCGGTGGGTGCGCTATCATGCTTTTTAACCTATGCGAATCAGTATACCAAGCCGTTTAATGAGATTTCAAGCGTTGTCACCGAGCTTCAAGGAGCCTTTGCCTGCGCCAAGAGAGTTATGGAGCTTATAAACGAGCCACAGGAAGCTGAGGACAAGGCAAATGCTGTAGTTCTTGAAAATCCTGACGGTACAATGAAAGCTGAAAGTGTGTATTTTTCCTACAGAGAGGACGTGCCACTTATCGAAAGCTTCAATCTTGACGTCAAAACGGGGCAGAGAATTGCAATAGTAGGACCTACAGGCTGCGGAAAGACCACCTTTATAAATTTGCTTATGCGATTTTACGATGTTGACGGCGGTTCAATTACTTTGAGCGGAGTGAATATAAAGGACTGCACTAGAGATTCGGTCAGAGCCGCTTACGGAATGGTGCTTCAGGACACATGGCTTATGCAGGGTACAGTTCGGGAAAATATAAGCTATTCAAAGCCTGACGCCGATATAAGCGAGGTTGAAGCAGCGGCTAAGGCGGCGCACTGCGATGGTTTTATACGCAGGCTGGAAAACGGGTACGACACGGTGATAGGCTCTGACGGCGGTACGCTTTCGGCTGGACAGAAGCAGCTTTTGTGCATAGCGAGGGTTATGCTTTCACTGCCGCAGATGCTTATTCTTGACGAGGCAACTTCATCTATAGACACAAGGACGGAAATCTTAGTTCAGCAGACGTTTGCCGAGATGATGGAGGGCAGGACAAGCTTTATTATAGCGCACAGGCTTTCAACTGTCAGAAACGCCGACTGCATAATAGTTATGGACGCAGGACACATAATAGAGCAGGGTACGCACGAGCAGCTTATGAGCAAAAACGGCTTCTATGCTAGGCTGTACAATTCACAGTTTGAGAACTGAAAATTTGTCAGGAAAATATTTTTTTAAAATTTTTTGCAACTAATTCAAAAAAGGTGTTGAAATTCGAGAAAGAATGTGCTATAATAAGTGTATGCAGAAATTTGTGCGGAAAGCAGGAAGCTTTGAAATATTACGTGCAGACGCTGTTTTAGCCGCTTAAGACGAAAAAAATAACGCGTAGGCGGCGGACAGGGTAGAAACAGTGGAAAGAAAAATTTTGGAAGGAATGGTATATTAAAATGAGCAAATCTCAGACAAAGCAGAAGAAATCCTCTGCGGGAAGAAATGTTGCCGTATTCTTTATAGTTTTCGTGATACTTGAGGCTCTGCTGATTTATGGGCTTACGAGAGTATTTGAAAACGAGGATTCGTATGTGAGCATTGGCGGCTACAGCTTCTTTATAATGGATACCTCGAACATGAGCAGCGATGTTCCGAAGAATGCGCTTGTAATAGCGTCAAACGGCACTCCATCAACGGACAAGACGGGATATGCGGTGCTGTGCAAAAATGTAGGCGATGAGGGAACCACAGTAGCGTGGCTTTACGACATAGGTTCTAAGGGCGACACGGTTGACGGTGTGGTTTACACAGTTTATCAGGAGATAGACACATCAACGATGTATGATTTGCCGAGTGAGGATATTATCGGTGTAACGACAAGCTACTATTTGACGGCAGGACAGATTATAGCCTTTGCAACAACTACGTTTGGAATGGCGGCTTGCGTGGCTATACCTATTATAATAATGATATTCCTGGAAATTATAATTGCGGTTGCTCACAGTTCAAAGAATAAGGACTATGATGACGATGATTATGATGACGACGAGGACGAGGAAGAAAATGTAACGATTGACGACTTTCTGTACGGCGGCGAGGGCGATGAGGTTTACACCACAGGCAAGCCTAAGGATACATATGAGGAGGAGTTTGAGGACAAGTATGCTTCTCTTATGAATCGTCAGACGAGAACCGAGCCTGAGCTTGAGTCGGATTATTCGCCGATTATCGGGCAGAGAGATGATGAGCCTGAAGAGCTTGCGGAAGATCAGCTTGAGGCGGATTATGAGCCTGAGCAGACTGTTGAGGAGAGCCCGAAAACAGAGATTGATTCGTCCTACTATGAGAGAGCATCTAAGCTTATTGACGATGCGGCGGCGGACACACAGAAGAATGATGAACCTGAATCTCAGGAAGCTGTTGTGACTGAAGAGCCGCAAGCGCCTGAACAGACTGAGCAAACGTCAAAGGAAGTGCCTGAGAAGCCGCAGCATGAGCCTGAGAAACCGCAGCAGACTGCAAAGAAGAGACCACGTCCCAGACAGGACGCAAACGCAGCTCTTGAGCAGCTTATGAAGATGATGGAGGCTGAGCAGGAAAAGCTTAAGCAGACCACAAGCATAAACGATACGGCAGCTGCAAAGGCGAAAAGCGAGGCGGCTCAGCAGATTATTGAAGAGGCAAAGGGCGAAGCTTCAGACGATGCCAAATGATAAAAATTTACAAAGTGTTCATAAATTTGCTTGACAAGCGTTTTGGAATGTGATATAATAAATATACCTCTTTTTGAGGTATATTTTTTTGTGCCTGAAAAACGCAAAAAAATCACAGGTTACCTCATGAGCTTTTTTAAAGCTTGCGTTTGTAACGCATGAGGGAGGCAGACACGCACGCCGCTTTGTTCTTGGCAGGGTGCGAATTTCATTGGGAGGTGCCGAAAATGAGAGTTAAGATTACCCTTGCTTGTACAGAATGCAAGCAGAGAAATTACAACACAAAGAAGAACAAGAAGAATGACCCTGACAGGCTTGAGATGAACAAATACTGCAAGTTCTGTAAGAAGCACACTCTTCACAGGGAAACCAAGTAACTTAGGAAGGAGCTTTAAAAATGTCAAAGAAAGCCGATTCCAAAGGGATTGATTCTTCAAGCGCAGCACAGAAAGCCAGAGATGCATCAAAGGCTGAGAAGAAAGCTGCGAAGAAAAAGGCTGCCGCCGCTGCAAAAACCAAGGATAAGTCCAAGGAAAAGAAGAAAAAGGGCGGCATAAGGAAGTATTTCAGAGATTTAAAGTCTGAAATCAAGAAGGTTGTCTGGCCGAGCAGGTCTAAGGTTGTCAATAATTCAGGCGTTGTGCTTGTGGTTATTATTGCTGTAGGATTGTTTTTGTTTGGCGTAGACTCGCTGCTGGGTGTGGGAGTAAACGCTCTGCTCAGCATAGGCACATCGTAAGCGATTGCCTGCGCATTACCCTTAAAGTGTTTAGAAATATTTGTTAGGCTGTAAAGCGATACACCACAGCGTATTGAAACGGAGGAAACACTAATGTCTGACGGTGCTAAGTGGTATGTTATTCATACCTATTCGGGATACGAGAAAAATGTTAAGGACAATATTGAAAAGCTCGTGGAAAACCGCGGGATAAGCGACCTTATACAGGAAATTCGCATACCGATGGAAACGTATACCGAGATTAAGGATTCAGAGCAGGAAACTAAGGAAAGAAAACTTTTTCCCAGCTATGTTATGATAAAGATGGTTCTTACCGATGATACTTGGTATATTGTCAGAAATACCCGTGGAGTCACTGGATTTGTCGGAACTCCGACTGAGCCAGTACCGCTTTCGGAAAAGGAAATCGAGGCACTGGGAGTAGAGCTCAGCGAACCAACCGTTGAGGTTGACTATAATTTGGGCGATGATGTTTTGGTAACGTCAGGCTCGTTTGAGGGCTTTGTCGGAAAGGTTTCGGGTATAGATATCGAGGAGCAGACCGTAGAGGTTATTGTTTCAATGTTCGGAAGAGATACGCCCGTAAAGCTTCCGATATCGCAGATTAAGGCTGACAAATAGGCTTTTAGGGTTTGTATTATGTAGTTTAGGACAGGTATTGTCACAGGTGGGAGAGCTGATCGCACAGCTCGCTTAACCACAAATTTTTTTGGAGGTGCGAAAAAATGGCGCAGAAAGTAGTAGGCTTAATTAAGCTTCAGATTCCAGCAGGAAAGGCAACTCCTGCACCGCCTGTAGGACCAGCACTTGGTCAGCACGGCGTAAATATCATGGCATTTACAAAGGATTTTAACGAGAGAACAAAGAACGATATGGGTCTTATAATTCCCGTTGTAATCACAGTATATGCAGATCGTTCATTCACATTTGTAACAAAGACTCCGCCTGCAGCGGTTCTTATCAAGAAAGCGTGCGGAATTGAGTCCGGTTCAGGCACGCCTAACACAACAAAGGTAGCAACCATAACCAAGGAACAGGTTCAGAAGATTGCAGAGCAGAAGATGCCCGATTTAAATGCGGCTAATATCGAATCTGCAATGAGCATGATTGCAGGAACCTGCCGTTCTATGGGCGTTGTAGTTAAGGACTGACGGCAGAAGGTGGGAGGATTGAGCAAAAGGCTCAGCTTCCGTCATGACCACTTATAAGGAGGATTTTTAATGAAACACGGCAAAAAATATAATGACAGCTTAAAGACTGTTGACAAGACAAAGCTGTATGACGCTCCTGAGGCTCTCGAGCTTGCGGCGTCATGCGCAAAGGCAAAGTTTGATGAAACAATAGAAGCGCATATCCGTCTGGGCGTTGACTCACGTCACGCTGATCAGCAGGTCAGAGGCGCAGTTATTCTTCCTAATGGAACAGGAAAGAAGATCAGAGTTCTTGTTTTCTGCAAAGAAGACAAGTACGATGCGGCTAAGGAAGCTGGCGCAGATTATTACGGCGGCATGGAATATGTAGACAAGATTTCCAAGGAAGGCTGGATGGATTTTGACGTTGTAGTTGCGTCACCTGACATGATGGGTGTGGTAGGACGTCTGGGTAAGATTTTAGGACCCAGAGGACTTATGCCTAACCCCAAGGCAGGAACGGTCACTCCTGATGTAGCTAAGGCTGTTACAGACGCTAAGGCAGGTAAGATTGAGTATCGTCTTGACAAGACCAACATCATTCACTGCCCGATCGGAAAGGCATCCTTTGGCAAGGAAAAGCTTGAGGAGAACTTCAATACGCTTCTTGACGCTATAGTTAAGGCAAAGCCTGCGGCTGCAAAGGGTCAGTATCTTAAGAGCGTTGTTGTAGCTTCAACTATGGGTGTTGGAATCAAGGTTAATACTGCTAAATATTCGGCATAAGCTTTGAAAAATAAGTTTTCAAATCTCTCTGGGAGTATCTCAGAGGGATTTTTTGTTGTCAAGCACGCTATTAATAAAAAAGTTACGATTTCGCAACTGAATCGTCATTGTAGAACTTTTGCGGTTAAAATGAGATGAGTTTTGTGCAAAGTAACAAAAAAGAGAGAAAAATTGAAAAAATTTTGTGTAGGGTATTGACAATTTGACTTTGTAGATGTATAATAATATACTGTATCATAATCGGTTGATATACCCTTTTAAAGGGCAATATATCAAAAATACAGTACAAAAATACAAGGAGTGATAAGCGCATATGGTGAACGTCAAGGATGTAAAGCTTGGAAAGAATGTACGCAAGAGCTTTGCCAAAATACGTGAGGTTCAGGAGATGCCTAACCTTATCGAGGTGCAAAAGAACTCGTATCAGTGGTTTTTAAAGGACGGACTCAGAGAGGTCTTTGATGAGGTGACGGCGATCACTGACTTTAACGGCAAGCTTGAGCTATCGTTTGTAGACTACTATATAGACGACAAGCCTAAGTACACGATAGCGGAGTGCAAGGATCGTGATACTACCTATTCGGTAAGGCTTCAGGTAAAGACGCAGCTTAAGAATAACGAAACTGGTGAAATAAAGGAATCGGAAATCTACATGGGAGATATTCCGAAGATGACTGATAGCGGAACGTTTGTAATAAACGGAGCTGAGAGAGTTATTGTTTCACAGCTGGTTCGTTCGCCAGGCGTTTATTATGATTTTGAAAAGGACAAAACGGGAAAGGATTTGTTTAACTCTACTGTTATACCAAACAGAGGTGCATGGCTGGAATATGAGATGGATTCCAACGATGTGGTTTATGTTCGTATTGACAAAAACAGAAAAGTACCGATTACAACGTTTATCCGTGCGCTCGGAATAGGGACAAACGAGGAAATCACCGATGTTTTCGGCGAGGATGAAAGGCTTACGCAGACGATTTTGCAAAAGGACGCTACCGCCAACAAGGAGGAAGCGCTTTTGGAGGTGTGCAAAAAGCTGCGCCCGGGCGAGCCTCCTACTGTTGAGAGTGCGCAGACGCTGCTTCACAATCTCTTCTTTGACGACAAGAGATATGATCTTTGCAGATTTGGAAGATACAAGTACAACAAGAAGCTGGGAATTTCCTCAAGGCTTGTAGGACACACCATTTCACGCACAATTGTAAATCCTATTACAGGAGAAATAATGGCTGAGCCAGGAGAGGTCTGCCGCTATGAAAAGGCTGCCGCAATTGAAAATGCGGGAGTTATGGAGGCATATGTTACTACAGAGGCGAAGGAGTATTATGTTTCTGAGAGCACAGGCGAAACGCTTTCAAGAATGGTTGAGCGTGAAGTTAAGATTATAGGAAACGGCATGGTTGATTTGTCATGCTTTATTCCGATAAATCCGAAAGAGCTTGGAATTAACGAAAAGGTGTATTTCCCAGTATTGCGTGAAATATTTGAGAACAGTGACGGCGATGAGGCTGTTTATGAAGCGATAAAGCAAAATCGTTTCAAGCTTGTGCCGAAGCATATAATTCTGGACGATATTATCGCTACTATTTCTTACTACCTGAACCTTTGCGAGGGAGTAGGAACGATTGACGATATAGACCATCTGGGAAACAGAAGAGTCCGCTCTGTAGGAGAGCTGCTTCAGAATCAGTTTAGAATCGGATTTACCAGAATGGAAAGGGGAATCCGTGAGAGAATGAACGTTCAGTCGCAGGATGCAGAGGTTGTAACTCCTGCCGCACTGATAAATATAAGACCTATTTCCGCATCAATCAGAGAATTTTTCGGTTCATCTCCGCTTTCGCAGTTTATGGATCAGAACAATCCTTTGGCTGAGCTTACTCACAAGAGAAGACTGTCAGCGTTAGGACCCGGCGGACTTTCTCGTGACCGTGCGGGATTTGAGGTTCGTGACGTACACTATACTCATTACGGAAGAATGTGTCCTATTGAAACTCCTGAAGGACCTAATATCGGACTGATTTCGTATCTTGCGTCATTTGCGAGGATAAATCAGTACGGCTTTATCGAAGCACCTTACAGACGTGTGGATAAGGAAACGGGAGTTGTAACGGACGAGGTTGTCTACATGACAGCTGACGTTGAGGACAACTATATGGTAGCTCAGGCGAACGAGCCTCTTACAGAGGACAACAAATTCGCAAGAGCTAAGGTAAACGGCAGATACCGTGATCAGATTCTTGAGATTGACCGTGAGAATATAGACTTTATGGATATATCGCCGAAAATGGTTGTTTCGGTGGCGACAGCCTGCATACCCTTCCTTGAAAACGACGACGCTAACCGCGCACTGATGGGTTCAAACATGCAGAGGCAGGCGGTGCCGCTGCTCAAGACCGAATCGCCGATTGTCGGTACTGGTATGGAATACAAGGCTTGCCTTGATTCAGGAGTTGCGGTTGTATCCGAAAAGGCGGGAGTTGTTGAAAGCGTTGACGCAGACAAAATTTGCGTTCGTGAGGACGATGACAATCTGCGCACCTATGATTTGATAAAATTCAAGCGTTCAAATGCAGGAACCTGCACAAATCAGCGTCCGATAGTTGAAGCGGGCGAAAGAATAGAGGCTCATCAGATTATCGGCGACGGACCTGCGACCTCAAACGGAGAGCTTTCGCTTGGAAAGAATGCGCTTATAGGCTTTATGACATGGGAGGGCTATAACTACGAGGATGCAGTTCTCCTCAATGAGAATCTTGTAAGGCAGGATAAATACACTTCCATTCATATTGAAGAGTATGAGATAGAGTCAAGAGAAACAAAGCTAGGACCTGAGGAAATTACAAGAGATATTCCGCAGGTTAATAAGGAATACCTTGCGAACCTTGACGAAAACGGAATTATCCGCATAGGTGCGGACGTGCGTCCCGGAGATATACTTGTCGGAAAGGTAACTCCTAAGGGCGAAACAGAGGTTTGCCCCGAACAGCGTCTGCTCAGAGCGATATTTAACGACAAGGAGAGAGATGTAAGGGACAACTCCCTTAAGGTTCCTCACGGAGAATCCGGAACGGTTATAGACGTCAAGGTGTTTACAAAGGAAAACTGCGATGAGCTTGCTCCTGGAGTAAATATGCTTGTAAGGTGCTATATTGCGCAGAAGAGAAAGATTTCAGTCGGAGATAAGATGGCGGGACGTCACGGAAACAAGGGTGTTGTTTCACGTATTCTGCCGCCTGAAGATATGCCGTTCCTTGAGGACGGAACTCCGCTTGATATAGTGCTTAACCCTTTGGGCGTACCTTCACGTATGAACATCGGACAGGTGCTTGAGGTTCACCTTGGAATGGCTGCGAAGTCTTTGGGCTGGAAAATAATGACACCTGTATTTGACGGAGCGAACGAGGAAGACATCAGAGCCTGCTTCCGTGCGGCTCAGGAGAACTATCTTGAGCATAAGGACGATGAATTTACTATTCACACGATGGATGAGGTTATCAATCCTAATGCGCTGAACATGAGCGAGGACGGCAAGTTTACGCTGTATGACGGACGCACGGGAGATAAATTTGACAACAGAGTAACGGTAGGATATATGTACTATCTTAAGCTGCATCACCTTGTTGACGATAAAATTCATGCGAGATCCACAGGTCCGTATGCGCTTGTTACACAGCAGCCTTTAGGCGGTAAGGCGCAGTTCGGCGGACAGAGATTCGGCGAGATGGAGGTTTGGGCGCTTGAAGCTTACGGCGCAGCCTACACACTTCAGGAAATTCTGACGGTCAAGTCGGACGACAAGGACGGCAGAGATAAGACCTACCATGCGATCAGCGACGGACAGAACATTCCTAAGCCTGGCATACCTGAAGCGTTCAAGGTTTTGGTTAAGGAGCTTCAGTCGCTTGGACTTAATATTGAGATATTCGGCAAGGACGGAAAGGAAATTGAGCTTCGCCACAACTATGTTGAGGAAGAGGTTGTAAGCTACAAGGACATTGATTTCAGCAGTATTCCTGAAGACGAAGACGAGCTTGATATGCTTGACGATGAGGAGCTTGGCGGCGACGTGCCGCCTGATGATCCTGATACAAACCCTGCGCTTTCCTATATCACAGAACTTCTGGAAAACGATTTGAAGGAAGATGAAGGTGAAGAGGAAGAGGTCAGCGAGGACGCCTTTGATTATGTTGACAAGGACGTTGATATAGACGAAATTGACAACGAGGACGATGATGATTTTGACAATGGTACAAATTCCGACGAGCTTTAACCTTTACAAAATCATATGATTTAAGCTTTCGGCACGTAACAGAGAAAGAGGGTTAATAAATGGAAACTAATGTTTTTGAATCAATAAAAATATCGCTTGCTTCTCCTGAAAAGATAAGAGAATGGTCTTATGGTGCTGTCACCAGACCTGAAACGATAAATTACCGCACGCAGAAGCCTGAAAAGGACGGCTTGTACTGCGAGAGAATATTTGGACCTACAAAGGACTGGACCTGCCACTGCGGAAAATACAAGCAGCAGAAGTACCTTAAGGGCAAGACCTGCGAACGCTGTGGCGTAATGATTGCCAAAAAGGACGTTCGCCGTGAGAGAATGGGACATATAGAGCTTGTTTCCCCAGTTTCGCACATTTGGTATTTTAAGGGCACTCCGTCAAGAATCGGACAGATGCTCGAGGTGAGCCAAAAAAAACTTGAAGAGGTTCTGTATTTCACAAAGTATATTGTAACCGACCCGGGCAATACCGAGCTTACAAAGTGTCAGCTTTTGAGCGAGAGCGAGTACAGAGAGATGTGCGAAAAGTACGATGAGGGTGATTTCAAGGCGGAAATGGGAGCTGAGGCTATCCAGAAGCTGCTGGCTGAAATTGACCTTAACAAGCTTTCGGAGGAGCTTAAGGAAGAGCTTGAGGATCTCCCTAATGGGCAGAAGAGAATTAAGATTCTCAAAAGGCTTGAGGTGGTGGAAGCGTTCAGGACTTCGGGCAACCGTCCTGAGTGGATGATTTTAGATGCAATTCCAATAATTCCACCTGACTTAAGACCTATGGTTATGCTTGACGGAGGAAGATACGCAACTAGCGATTTAAACGATTTGTACAGGCGTGTTATAAACAGAAACAACCGCTTAAAGAGAATGTTGGATCTTGAAGCTCCAGACATTATCATTAGAAATGAAAAGAGAATGCTGCAGGAGGCTGTAGATGCGCTCATTGACAACGGCAGACACGGCAGAGCCGTAACGGGGCCTAACAACCGTGCGTTCAAGTCGCTTTCTGATATGCTTAAGGGTAAGCAGGGACGCTTCCGTCAGAATCTGCTTGGAAAGCGCGTTGACTATTCGGGACGTTCGGTTATCGTAGTAGGACCTGAGCTTAAGATGTATCAGTGCGGACTTCCTAAGGAGATGGCACTTGAGCTGTTCAAGCCGTTTGTAATTAAGCGTCTTGTAGATATAAGCACAAGTCCGCAGCTTAATATAAACGGCGCAAAAAATGCGATTGACAGAGTTGAGCCTATTGTTTGGGACGCACTGGAGAATGTAATTCAGGGACACCCTGTGCTGCTCAACCGTGCGCCTACGCTTCACAGACTGGGTATTCAGGCGTTTGAGCCGATACTTGTCGAGGGGCGTGCTATTAAGCTTCATCCGCTTGTTTGCTCGGCGTTTAACGCAGACTTTGACGGCGACCAGATGGCAGTGCATCTGCCTATTTCACCTGAAGCGCAGGCGGAGGCAAGATTCCTTATGCTTGCCGCTAATAACCTGTTAAAGCCGTCGGACGGACGTCCTGTAGCTGTTCCTACGCAGGATATGATTCTGGGCTCTTACTATCTGACGCTTCAAAAGGACGGCGAGCTTGGCGAGGGCAAGGTGTTCAGAGATACAAACGAAGCGTTGATGGCGTATGCTCATGGCGATGTGTCTATTCATGCGGCGATAAAGGTAAAGGTGACTAAGCAGATAGGCGAAAGAAAGATGTCGAGGATAATTGACGCTACAGTCGGCAGACTTATCTTTAATGAAAAAATCCCGCAGGATCTGGGATTTGTGGACAGAACCAGTTCAGACAAGCAGTTTGACCTTGAGATAGGCTTCCTTGTTAAGAAATCGCAGCTTTCACAGATAGTCGACAGATGTATTCAACAGCACGGAACGACCTACACGTCAGAGGTGCTTGACAATATAAAGGCGATGGGATTTAAGTATTCGACCAAGGCGGCTATTACCGTTGCGGTATGCGATGCTGAAATTCCTCAGGCAAAGAAGGATATTCTTGCTCATGCAGACGAGCTTGTAGACGTTGTTGACCGCCAGTACAAGAGAGGTTATATCTCAAGAGAGGAAAAGTCAAAGCGCTTTATTGAAATCTGGAACAAGGCGACAGACGAGGTTACAGATGCTCTTAAGGCTGGACTTGACCCGTACAACCCGATTAACATGATGGCTGATTCGGGAGCGAGAGGTTCTATAAATCAGATTCGTCAGCTTGCGGGAATGAGAGGACTTATCGCAAATACCTCGGGTTCGACAATTGAAATGCCGATTAGGTCTAACTATCGTGAGGGGCTTAATATTCTGGAATACTTTATTTCCTCAAGAGGCGCAAGAAAGGGACTTGCCGATACTGCGTTGAGAACGGCGGACTCAGGTTATCTGACAAGAAGGCTTGTAGATGTTTCGCATGATGTGATTGTCCGTCAGGAGGACTGCGGAACGCATGACGGCATTGACGTATTTGAAATTACAAACGGCAAGGAAAAGATAGAGCCGCTTTCTGAAAGACTTGTCGGAAGATATTTAGTTGAGGACCTTAAAGACCCTAAGACAGGCGAGGTAGCCGTTTCACATCACAAGCTGATGAATGAAAAGGATGCGGAGAGAGTAGCGGCAGTTCTGGAAGCTACAGGAGTAAAGAGCGTAAAGATTCGCTCGGTGCTTTCATGCCAGACAAAGAACGGCGTGTGCGCAAAGTGCTACGGCGCAAACCTTGCAAACGGCAAGGTTGTTAGAGTTGGCGAGGCGGTAGGAGTTATCTCCGCTCAGTCGATAGGCGAGCCTGGTACACAGCTTACGATGAGAACCTTCCATACGGGCGGTATTGCATCCGCAGAGGACATCACACAAGGTCTGCCTCGTGTAGAGGAGCTGTTTGAAAGCAGACGTCCTAAGGGTGCGGCGATAATTTCCAGGATAGACGGCGTTGTCAGAATTGAGGAGGTTAAGAAGCTTCGCCATGTGATTGTTACAAGCGAGGACACAGATGAACCGATTGAAGAAACCTATCAGATTCCTTACGGCTACAAGCTTAAGGTTAAAGAGGGCGATAGAGTTGAAAAGGGAACTCCGCTGACAGAAGGTTCGCTCAATCCTGCCGATATTCTTGCGGTAAACGGCATAGAGGCTGTGCAGAACTATATCATCACTGAGGTTCAGAAGGTTTATCGTTTGCAGGGTGTTGACATAAACGACAAGCACATTGAGGTTATAGTCCGCCAGATGATGAAAAAGGTTAAAATCGAGGACAGCGGTTCGAGCTATCTGCTGCTAGGAAGCCTTGTTAAAAAGGACGAAATCAATGCGATAAACGAGGAAATTCAAAAGAGCATTGACGAGGGAGATGTGAACGCTCGGCTTGTTACTACAGTCCCTGTGCTTCAGGGTATTACAAAGGCTTCAAGCTACTCTGATTCGTTCCTTTCCGCAGCTTCGTTCCAGGAAACGACAAAGGCACTTACCGATGCGGCAATCAAGGGCAAGACGGATCACCTGCTTGGACTTAAGGAAAACGTAATGATAGGAAAGCTTATCCCTGCCGGAACAGGCATGGAGGTTTACAACAACGTTGAAATCGTTAAGAACGAAAGTATGCACACAGCTGACGGATATTTGGATGGCTATCCAATTGTCTGAATCAAGCTGAAAAGTATAGGACGCCGAGCGTAATGTTCGGCGTCTTTGTCTGTCAAAAAATCCAGCAAAAAAGCTAGTTTTTTAATGTGGTATAACAGTCAAGCCAACTAAAATAAAAGCTCGAACAAAAGTCACAAGTACTCAAAACTAAGTTTGGGCGTTTGACTGGTTTTGCAGATCAAAATTGAATGCGTTTAGCATTCAAAAGGCAAATTCTGGTAAGAACTTTCGTACCATACAGTACAAAAGTTCTTACAGGCGGGAAAAACAAAGTAAAAGCCCGAACGTAGGCTAGAGCCCGCCCAGTGTGCAGCGAGCTGCTGTTTTAAAGAAGTGTTCATAAAATATCTATTGACAAAGAGCAATGTAGGAGAGTAAAATTAAAGTGTATGAGCGAAATTTTCACTTTTAAAAGGATGTTGATAGATTATGCTTACTCTTGACAAGATATACAAGGCTTCGCACGTGCTTAAGGAGGTTTTGCACCCCACGCAGTGTATTCGCGCAGCTAAGATAAATCCTGAGGCGGATATTTACCTTAAGCCTGAAAATTTGCAGATAACAGGCTCATTTAAGGTAAGAGGTGCATACTATAAAATCTCGCAGCTAAGCGATGAGGAGAAAAAGCATGGAGTTATCGCCTGCTCGGCTGGAAATCATGCGCAGGGAGTGGCTCTTGCCGCACAGCGCAGCGGTATCAAGGCGGTAATCTGCCTGCCTGACGGCGCACCTATTTCCAAGGTTGAGGCGACAAGGAGCTACGGAGCTGAAATCTGCCTCGTTCCTGGAGTCTACGATGACGCTTATTCAAAGGCATTGCAGCTTCGTGACGAAAAGAACTACACCTTTATTCACCCGTTTGACGATGAGAATGTCATTGCGGGGCAGGGTACTATCGGACTGGAGCTTCTCGAGGAGATGGGCGACATTGACGCTGTGATTGTTCCTGTCGGCGGCGGCGGACTTATTTCAGGCGTTGCATTTGCGCTTAAATCGCTCAAGCCTGACATAAAGGTCTACGGCGTGCAGGCTAAGGGTGCGGCTTCTATGGTGGAATCGCTGAGAGAGGACAAAATTCTTTGCCTTGATTCGGTTTCTACCATCGCTGACGGTATTCAGGTAAAAGAGCCTGGCGAGAACACCTTTAAATACTGCAAGGAATATGTGGACGAGGTTGTCACCGTTTCAGAGGATGAAATTTCATCGGCGATACTTGCGCTTATCGAGCAGCACAAGCTCATTTCTGAGGGAGCAGGCGCAGTCGCTGTGGCGGCGGCTATGTTCAACAAGGTTCCCGTCAAGGGCAAAAAGGTGGTTTGCTTGGTTTCAGGCGGAAACATTGACGTTACTATCCTCTCAAGGGTAATCAAGCGAGGACTTCTCAAGTCGGGTCGCTCCGACACGCTTGCTATTCAGCTTGAGGACAAGCCTGGACAGCTCAAGGGGGTTTCGCAGATACTTGCGGACTTGGGCGGAAACGTTGTCAGCATACACCACGAGAGAGCAAGCGAGGACAGCGACATCACCGACTGTATTCTCAGAATCGTGCTTGAAACGAGGAACTTTGAGCATATAAATGAAATCAGAGCTGCGCTTACGCAGGCAGGATTTAATATAGTCAACAGGTAGAAGGTTAAACACAAATTTAAAGGAGCTTGATAATTATGGCAGAGACAATTTACACGAAGAACGCACCTGACGCAATAGGACCCTATTCACAGGCTAAGGTTGTAGGAAATTTAGTTTTCACATCTGGTCAGATAGCGATAAATCCCGAATCGGGAAAGGTTGAGGCGGACACCATCGAGGGGCAGACCGAGCAGGTGTGCAAAAATCTCTCTAATCTTCTCGAGGCGGCTGGAACAAGCATTGACAAGGCGGTCAAGACGGTTTGCTTCCTAAAGGAAATGAGCGATTTCGCCAGCTTCAACGAAGTTTACGGCAAATATTTCACTTCAAAGCCGGCACGCTCATGCGTTGCGGCAAAGCAGCTGCCGAAGGACGTGCTTGTAGAGGTTGAGGTTATAGCGGAGCGTTGAGCTTGGAGTTGTAAGAGTTAGGGGTATTTTCATGTTCAAGAGGGTCAGACGAAAATTTAAGGTGGGGTCACTGTCCGCCGGGAGCTATCTCGGTACGTTTTTAAAGTGGACAGTGATTGCTTCTGTAACTGGCGTAGTCGGCGGATTTGTCGGCTCGCTTTTTCATATTTCTGTCAATGCCGCTACCTACTTTCGGCAAAGCCACGAGTACATAATTTTTGCGCTTCCGCTTGCAGGGGCTTTAATTACCTGGCTCTACCACATTTTCGGCTTACGCAACGACGGCGGAACTAACGTCATTATCGATTCTGTGCGCACAAAAGACCATGTGCCGCTGAGAATTGCGCCGCTCATTTTCATTTCAACCTGTATCACCCACCTTTTCGGCGGCTCGGCAGGACCGAGAGGGAGCGGCTTTGCAGCTTGGAGGGAGCATAGGAGGTCGAATCGGCGAGCTTTTTAAAATCGACAAGGAGGATTTAGGGCTTGACGTCATGTGCGGAATGAGCGCGCTGTTCGCTTCACTTTTCGGAACTCCGCTAACCGCCTGCTTCTTTGCGATGGAAGTAATAAGCGTTGGAATAATCTACTATGCCGCACTTGTTCCCTGCATGGTTTCGGCTCTCACCGCCTATGGAATTTCCTTGCTGATGAAAACCGAGCCTACACGCTTTGAGCTTGCTAGTGTACCTGATTTAAGTCCGCTTACGCTGCTTAAAGTCTGCCTGCTTGCTGTTGTCTGCGCAGGTGTAAGCATAATTTTCTGTGTCGCCATGAAAACAGCTCACAAGGAATTTAGCGAGAGAATAAAAAACAAATATCTCCGTGCAGCTGTCGGCGGACTTATAATTGTGATACTTACGCTTCTCCTGCGAACGACCGACTACAACGGTGCAGGAAGTGAAATTATTGAGCGTGCTATATTGCAGGGCGAAGCCAAACCGCTTGCCTTTCTGCTGAAAATTGTATTTACCGCCGTCACAATCGGCTGTGGCTTCAAGGGCGGTGAAATCGTGCCGACAATGTTCATAGGCGCAGCTCTGGGCTGTGTTGTCGCTCCGCTTTTCGGGCTTGACGCAGGCTTTGGAGCGGCTGTGGGAGTAGCCGCACTCTTCTGCGCAGTAGTAAACTGCCCTGTCGCCTCAATCTTCCTAAGTCTGGAGCTTTTCGGCTCGCAGGGAATAATTCTCTTTGCGGCGGCTTGCTGTGTAAGCTATATGCTCTCCGGCAGCTACGGACTTTATTCCAGTCAAAAGCTGGTATACTCAAAGCTTCACACGAGGTATGTTAATCAGAATACGAAGTAGAAAGAGCCTAAAGCAGTTAGTGACGATAATTTACTTAAAATCATATCGTCACTCGGACGGACTGGGTGGGTTCTATCCTTTGTTCGGGTTTCTCAGTTTCTTTGCTCACCTGTAAGAACTTTTGTTCTAAAAGAACTAACGTTCTTACCAACTTTTGTACCATAAGATGAATTTTTTTGCAATGGTTTTGAAATATTTTCGCTTACAAAAATTCAAATCTCTTTTAATTTTGTACAAAAAAACTCTTGAAATTTGTGAGTAAATGTGTTATACTTACTAGAGAGATTATTTTTTTGTTAGAAAAAGAATGATTTTTCTTAAAAATTCTTTATGGGGGAGCAGTCTATGAGCGTAAATTGTGCAGCTGAAAAATGTGTGATGAAGGGTGTTGACTGCGTACGGCTTGTCTGTGGCAGATATATGGCTGTTGTTTCTCCGAAATTTGGCAGCTCTGTGTGGAGAATGTACGACAGCGAGACCAACATGGAGATTTTTAGGTACAGCGAGGACTGCACGGCAAAGCAGATTGACAAGGCTCGGGAAATCTGGGGACTTCCTACACTCTACCTGCCGAATCGCTTTGACGGCGGACTTCTGAAAACCTCCGATGGCGAATACCATCTCCCCGTCAACGAAACAAAGCTTGGCAATCACCTGCACGGCTGGGTTCACAAGCGAGAGCATACCGTTGAACGCATGGAGGCGGACAGCGAAAGAGCTGTGCTGGTTACCTCGTTTACACATTCAGAAGCTGACAAAATGTACGCTTGCTTTCCGCTCGACTTTAAAATTACATATACATTTGAGCTTTCAGAGGACGGCTTGACGCACAGAGTTAAGCTTGAAAATTTGTCCGACAAGCGACTCCCCGTTTCAATCTGCACTCACACCTGCATTAACGCTCCGCTTACACACGGTTCAAAGCAGACTAAGCTGCGACTTAGCGTGCCGATTGAGCAAAGGTGCGAGCTTGACAAGCGCTGCCTGCCGACCGAGCGGCTTTTGCCTCTTGAAACAAAGGATTTGCGCTACAAGAACGGCTCTATGTGCCCGACCCTGCACATGATTTCAAACGATATGTACACCGCCTGCGACAATACGCTTGACGGCAAGCCGTTTTACGGAGTGATTATCACCGACAAAGCGAGCGGACACCGTCTCTGCAACGAGGTTTCGAGAGAGTACAAATTCTGGAATATGTGGAACGACAGAGGCTACAAAGGCTACTTCTGCCCCGAGCCTATGACGGCAATGATTAACTGTACCAACCTTAAGCTCAAAGACGAGATCACAGGCTACAAGGAGCTAAAAAAAGGCGAAGGCTTCGAGTGCTGGCAGCGATTTTTTACAGTTAAGAGTTGAGGTGTCTTGCAAAGCATAATGGAAGTTTGAACATTGACTTGAACCTGTCCGAGTGGCAATAGTGACATACCCCGACATCGTCACTGATTTTAAGTAAATTATCGTCACTAAGACTTTCACGCCATTACATATAATAAATGTACGATGTCCCCCGCCTCCTAGGCGGCGTCCATCTTGTCTTTCAATGAGGGTTAAAAACTAATCCCCCACTGAAATCCAGCGGAGCTGACGCTCCTTGCATTTATTGCAAGCGTTCGCAATCAAGCTTAAGCAAGCTTAGCTTGCTTTGCTCCGCTTTAAATATAGTTTAAACAACTCTGCGTCAATTCTTAGCAAGCTCAAACCAAAGTGCGGAATACTCTAACAAAAGTTGGGGAGTTTGCCGCAGGCAAACTCTAGGACGACTGGGCAGACACAAAGCTTTGTTCAAGCTTTCATCTATGCTTGTCTGCCCTATGATTTTGCTAACGCAAACTCCCCATGTTTGATATATAGGGTGAGAAGCTTGAAACAAACTACTCGTTCGTCCCAATTCTGGGCTTAACGAGCTTTTGTGTAAGCCCGAGCAAATAGATAAAAACTGAAAGGATGGTTTATAACCATGAAATTTGGCTATTTTGATGATGAAAACAAGGAGTATGTCATTACTAATCCTAAGACTCCCTATCCGTGGATTAACTATCTCGGAACACAGGAATTTTTCTCGCTGATTTCAAACACGGCGGGAGGTTATCACTTTTACAAGGACGCAAGAATGCGCCGCATTACAAGATACCGCTACAACAACGTTCCCGTTGATATGGGCGGCAGATATTTCTACATCAAGGACGACAATCACCTCTGGTCGCCTGGCTGGTCGCCTGTAAAGACTGACCTGGACAGCTATTCCTGCCGTCACGGTATGGGCTACACGATTATCAAGGGCTCAGATGCAGGAATTGAAGCGGAGGTTACCTTCTTTGTACCACAGGACTTTAACGGTGAGGTTCAAAAGGTCGTTCTCACCAACACCTCTGAGGAAACTAAGAAATTTAAGCTGTTTAGCTTTATCGAATGGTGTCTTTGGAATGCGCAGGACGATTCTACCAACTTCCAGAGGAACTTTAACACAGGCGAGGTTGAAATTGAAGGCTCTACCATCTTCCACAAGACGGAATACAAGGAGCGCCGCAATCACTTCGCTTTCTACACGGTAAATGAGAAGATTTCAGGCTTTGATACCGACAGAGAAGCATTTATGGGACTTTACAACGGCTTTGAGAATCCTCAGACCGTTGTCGAGGGCAAGCCGTCAAATTCGGTTGCGGACGGCTGGAGTCCGATTGCTTCACACTGCCTTGACATCAAGCTTCACCCTGGCGAGAGCAAGGAGCTTGTTTTCCTGCTCGGCTATGTTGAAAATGACGTTGACAAGAAATTTAACGCTGATGGCAGCATGAACAAGTCTAAGGCTTATGAGATGATTGAGCAGATGGGTACTCCGCAAAAGGCTGACAAGGCGCTTGCTCAGCTTAAGGACTACTGGAACAGCCTGCTTTCACAGTACACGGTCAACACTTCGGACGACAAGCTTAACCGCATGGTAAACATCTGGAATCAGTACCAGTGCATGGTTACGTTTAATATGTCGCGCTCTGCGTCATATTTTGAAAGCGGAATAGGCAGAGGCATGGGATTTAGAGATTCCAATCAGGATCTGCTCGGCTTTGTACATCAGATTCCTGAAAGAGCGAGAGAGCGCATACTTGATTTAGCAGCTACCCAGCTTCCTGACGGCGGCTGCTATCACCAGTACCAACCGCTCACCAAAAAGGGCAACGATGAAATCGGCGGCGACTTCTCGGACGACCCGCTCTGGATGATTCTTTCCACTGCGCAGTACATCAAGGAAACGGGCGACTACTCGATTTTAGACGAGCAGGTTCCTTACGACAACGACCCGAAGCAGGCGCAGTCTATGATGCACCATCTCAAGCAGAGCTTCTACCATGTAGTTGAGAATGTAGGACCTCACGGTCTGCCGCTTGCGATGAGAGCCGACTGGAACGACTGCCTCAACCTTAGCTGTCACTCTGACGCTCCTGGCGAAAGCTTCCAGACCTACACCTCTCCGAAGTACGGTGCAGACAAGTTCAGCCGCACGGCGGAATCTGTGATGGTTGCGGCTATGATGGCGTTTATCGGACCTGAATATGTCGCTCTGTGCAAATATAAGGGACTTGACGAGGAAGCAAAGAACGCTCAGGCTGAAATTGACAAGATGAACGAGAACACGCTTAAATACGGCTTTGACGGCGAGTGGTTTTTGCGCGCATACGACGACTTTGGAAACAAGGTTGGCTCAAGCGAGTGCGAGGAGGGTAAGATATTTATCGAGCCACAGGGCTTTGCCGTTATGGCAGGCTTGGGAAGCGAGGACGGAAAAGACAAGCTCACTATGGATTCGGTGAACAAGTACTTAAATTCAAAGTACGGTCTTGTGCTTAACAATCCTGCGTTTACAAGGTACTACAAGGAATACGGCGAGATTTCAACCTATCCTGCCGGCTACAAGGAGAATGCAGGTATTTTCTGCCACAACAACGCATGGATCATCTGTGCCGAAGCGAAAATCGGAAACGGCGACAGAGCCTTTGAGTACTATTCAAAGATTGCTCCTGCGTATCTTGAGAGCATTTCCGACCTGCACAGAACAGAGCCCTACGTTTACGCTCAGATGATTGCAGGAAAGGACGCAAAGCGTCACGGCGAGGCTAAGAACAGCTGGCTGACAGGAACGGCGGCATGGAACTTTGTTGCGGTTTCACAGTACATTTTAGGAATTATCCCCGACTATGACGGACTGAAAATCGACCCGTCGATTCCTCACGAGTGGAACGGCTTCACAGTAACGAGGAGCTTCAGAGGCGCAAGCTACGACATCACCGTTAAAAATCCTGACAACGTATGCAAGGGAGTAAAGAGCGTCAAGGTTGACGGCAAGGAAATTGATTCAAACGTAATCCCTGCGGCTAAGGCAGGTGCAACGGTTAAGGTTGAGGTTACACTGGGGTAAATAAATCAGTAAAGGCGAAGCTATCAGCTTTTTAAACTTCTTGGAGGCAAATAAAAATGATGTATCCGTTTTTGACATTATCTGACGGTACAGAAATTGTACACTCTCAAATGCTTGATAACGGCAGGGTTAAGGTTTATATTGAAAAGCCTGATGAAACGGACTGCTTTCACAATGCTGTATGCTGGTTACCTGAGTATTCATGGGAGGATATAGAGGGATTTAGTTCAGAGGAGATAAATTATTATCAGAAAATCATCGAATCTGTAGCTCATCTTATTCTTGAATTTTCTCAGGATGGAGGATTTGAAAATGCCTCAACTCTTTAAAATTGGTTCATACTGGGTTTATTTTTGGGCAAATGAAAATGAGCCGCTAGAACCTGTTCATGTTCATGTTTCTCAAGGCTCTCCTAAAAGCAACGCCACTAAAATTTGGATAACCAAAGCAGGCAAATGCTATTTGTGCAACAACAATTCCCGAATACCTCCAAAGGTTTTGAGAAATATTATGTCAATTATAGAAGCTAGAAGCGATGAGGTCATTGAAAAATGGCAGTCATACTATGAAAAAATAAGATTTTATTGCTGATTCGCAGTTCTATGGATTTAACTGTAAAGGTAGTGTGTGGATATGGAACTAAACAAAATGCGCAATGCACTGATTAAGACGATTCTGATTGCAATTTTTAGCGTGGTGTGCTTCGGGATAGCGTCAGAGAGCTTCTCCTTTACGGCTCTTGCGGCTGAAACGGATTCTACTATAGTGTCGCTTGACGCTAAGAAAATTACCGATGCGGAGTTTGAGCTTTCCTCAACTACCGTTACCTACAACGGCAAGACGCTTAAAAAGGGTACAGACTACACGGTAAGCTATTCAAACAACACCAAAATCGGCAAGGCGACCGTTAAGGTTACAGGCAAGGGCAGCTACACGGGAACAAAGAAGCTCACCTTTAAGATTATACCGAAAAAAGTTACAAATCTGACGACTACCGCCGGGCAGACCAGAATAAAGCTTTCATGGAGCAAGGTTGCCACCTGCACAGGGTACAAGATTTACCGCTACAACTCCTCCACGAAAAAGTGGGAGGGCGTCAAGAACATTTCCTCTAAGACCACCACCTCATGGACGGACAACAGCCGCACTCCTAACAAGACCTACAAGTATATAGTGAAAGCCTACAAGACGGTGAACGGTGTTACCTATGTCAGCAAGGGAGTTAAAATCAGCGTAAAGACCAAAAAGGCGACTACTCCGCTTGCGCTTAACGGTCAGCTTTCGGTAAGCGGCGCAAACATTGTAAATTCATCGGGCGAGAAATTTCAGATTCTCGGTATGTCAACGCACGGAATTATGTGGGAGGACTACTCGGATATTCTCTCAAAGGCTTCTCTCAAGGTTTTGCGCGACGACTGGGGAATAAACACCATCAGAATTGCAATGTACACGGAGGAATGGGGCGGCTACACCACAAGCTCCGCCTATGCGCTTCAGGCAAGAAAGAAAATCTACAAGGCTGTGGAAACGGCTTCTTCACTGGGACTGTATGTGATTATCGACTGGCACATTCTTAACGATGGAAATCCGCAGACGCACCAAAGCGAGGCGATTAAGTTCTTTAAGATAATGGCTAAGCGATATAAAAACTACAACAACATAATTTACGAAATCTGCAACGAGCCAAACGGGAGCGGCGTCACCTGGTCGGGCAACATCAAGCCGTATGCAAAAAAGGTTATTGCGGCGATAAGAAAATATGACGACGATGCACTGATTATCTGCGGCACGCCTACCTGGAGTCAGGACATTGACGACGTGGTGAACAACCGCCTTTCAGACAAGAACACAGTCTACGCTCTGCACTTCTATGCAAACACCCACACCGACTGGCTGAGAACCAGATTTTCCGAGTGTTACTCAAGCGGTCTGCCGATACTGGTTTCAGAGTTCGGCACCTGCAATTCGTCAGGCGATGGCGGCTACAATTCCACGCAGACAAAAACATGGCTCAAGCTGCTGGATTCAAAGAAGATCGGCTATGTAAACTGGTCGGCATCGTCAAAGAGCGAAACAGCTTCGGCTTTCAAGAGCGGCACTAATCTGGCAAAGATTAAATCAGGCACAAGTCAGCTCACCTCAAGCGGTAAGCTTATACGCTCATGGTACAGAAAACGAGCAGGACTTTCATAAACAAACAAAACCGCAGGATTCTGCGGTTTTGTTGCTGTCGGTTTACTGTATAAGATTGCTGGCATTAAATTCAAAATCCATCTCTCCCGTCTGTGCGTCAACGTAGATAAATCTCTGAATATTGCCGTAGCTGTCGTTATCGATGCCAAAGGAAAATTCATTATCCGCTAGGTCTATTACAAATTCCCAGACAAGATTGCCGTCAACCTCGTTTCCCGCCTTGTAAGCGGAATCGTATTCGCCCGCATCGGTATCAGGATTAGGGTTGTATGACGGTGAAAGGGTGTATTTTAAATTGATGTCGTTAATTGTAAGAGAAGTTTCAAAATCGGTAAATGTCTCCTCGATATAGTCAATTGCACTTGAGAGCGAAACAATTTCAGTAAGCTTCTCTTCATCAGTGGGCGTTATCATTCCTGTGCCGTTTGTCATGCAGAGTACGTCGCCGTATATATCCAACCATAGGCAAACTCTGTAGGTTTGATATTTTAATAAATCTGAATCGTCATTGTACATCGGAATAAGGCTGTCAAGCGCAACGCCCTTGTATTTTTTCTCGGCAAAAACCTGATAATAAAAATCGCTGTAACTGCTTTCCTCGTCAGGCTTTCTCGCAACCACCGTCTTGACTGAAATTTGATAATCAGGTTCAAACTGCGCATATCTTTCATCAAACCAAGTCTGCGCATTTTCAACTACCTCTCGTAAGGTAATACGGTTATCCTTTGTTACCCATGTATAGTCTAAATCTGCATCGGCTCTGTCAGTATGAAAAATATCCGCTCTGATTCCGGTTTCAAAAGGACTGCCATCCACTGAGGAATAATAAAAGGCGACAAATCCATTATCGCCCACACAGCAGTAATCACCGTCATTTTCAAAGGAATATGAGGTCATAGCGTCAATAGTTGTTTCATGAACTATCTCTGCGTCCTTGTAAACTTCCTCGTCAAAAAACGAGCTAAAAATTGATTCATAATTTTCATCAAAACCTGAAATCTGTTGAAAATCACATTCGTAATACTCATCGGGCAGCTCAACATTTATGTAATTTGACAAAACAAAATTGCTCGGAGTTTTCTTAAGTGCAGCTTCCACATCGTCGGCAAGCTCGTCAACGCTGATAAGCTCAACGTTCAGGGCTTCTTCTTCGCTCTCGTTGCTTGAAGCTACGTCAGACTTAGCGCAGGAGGTCAGAAGCAAAAGTGAAGCTGCTAGAAGAAGTGGTTTTTTCATAAAAACTCCTTTATCATCCTGAAACCGAACCAGAAGCGTAAACATATGAAGAAGATGCATAGTTCGTCAACTTAGCATTTGCTGTTATTTGAACACCTGTTTTAACTCCTGACTTTGTAAATGTAGCTGCTGAAGTCGAACTGCCAGAAATCCCCATTGGATTAAAAACAGTGTACCCCGAAGATGAACTGGTTTTTCTAAGTGATGAGATTGTCATAGTTTGCGTCGTTTTAGTTGTATAATACATCCAAGAATTGGTGAGTTTGTTGCTTGATGATGCACCTGATACATAACGCAGACTGATAGTACCTGAATAGGCACTAGTTCCCATACTCATCATGCTTACTCCCATTACTATTGCTGTTGACACAGCTACTAATATCTTTTTGATTTTCATTTAAATCAACTCCTTAAAAATATTTCTAATATATCAGTTAT
>X368_European_Ground_Squirrel__coassemble_25_pt1 | contig 31459 bp, 23 predicted proteins | sample X368_European_Ground_Squirrel__metabat2_low_PE_002 | metagenome-assembled genome bin X368_European_Ground_Squirrel
GAACTCCTGCTGTGGTGCAGGTTGCGGCTGTGGTTATTTTGCTGGTGTAGGTGTGGTTTCCTGTGGCGGCTATTGTTGTGGTGTAGCTGTCACCGCATACGGAGCAGGTGTAGGTGCGAACGCCCGTACTTCCGCAGGTTGCTTCTGTTATTACCTCGCTAGTGTATTTGTGACCATCTGCGCAATAATCTCCGTCAAAATTATAATGGATTGTGGCATTTGTCAGGTAGGTATTATAGTTGCTTATTGAAATAGCTTCCCATTCTTCTTCTGTGCCAGTGTAGTATACGTCTGTTAGACTTGTGCAACAGTCAAATGCATACATTCCAATACTTGTTACCGAATCAGGTATTGTTACGCTTGTTAAGCTTGTGCAACCAGAAAATGCTGCACCTTCAATGCTTGTCACTGAATCAGGGATTGTTATACTTGTTAAACTTGAGCAACCACAAAATGCCTGCAATTCAATGCTTGTAACTGAATTAGGGATTGTTATACTTTCTAGGCTTGTGCAATGCCAAAATGTATGCCGTCCAATACTAGTCAACGAATCAGGTAATGTAACGCTTGTTAGACTTGTACACTCATAAAATGTATTATCACTAATGCTTGTAACCGATTTAGGGATTATTGCACTTTCTAGGCTTGTGCAATATTCAAAAGCAGAAATTCCAATACTTGTTACTGAATCAGGTATCACCACGCTTACCAAAGATGCACAATTCTCAAATGCACCATCAAACCAATATGTTATCCCCGTCACCTTATAAGTATACCCCTTATAAGCGACCGTTTTGGGGATAGTGACATATACTGCTGAAGTGTCGCAGTCTGATACGCTTACAGTTCCGCTTGCTGTTACATAATATGTAAGATATCCAACTGTAAAAGTATCTCCGACCTCAAGCTCTTCCGTTTCCGTTGAATATTCAACATCTACGCCGTCTGCGTCGTTGCCCTCAACTACATTTACCGTTACAGAATCGGAATAACCGCCGTCCTCTGTGGTGGCTGTGATAACCGATGTGCCCACACTTAAAGCCTGAACGTGTATTGAAATGCAAGGTCCTGTGTACGTTCCGCCGTCAATGTATAAAACATCGGGATTTGAAGATGTGTAGGTTACCGTCTGATTTGTCGCATCCGACGGAGAAATTATCGCTGGGCTGATTTCATAATAAGCATCGTCAAGCCCTAGCTCCAGCTCAACATCATCGTCATAAAAGCTAATTCCCGTAACATCAATGCTAGTGTCCGTAAGCTCTGCATATAAATCAGGATAATCCGCTTCAAGGAAATATATCCAGCTTTGCCAAAGCTGATTGTAATTGTTTGTAGCCTGTGTGGAATAAAATTCCACCGCACTGAACATAGTGTCGGCATTAGCGTTTGTTCTGTTTGATTTATAAAGACTGATTTCATCTTCAACCACGCCTTTAAGAAGCGATTCAAAATCAACCATACAGCACATCATCTTATACTGCTCGCAAATCTTATCAGATGAAAAACAAATATTAGAAATGGTTTTTCCAAGCTGCTGACCAATTAAAACTATCTGTGCGGTCGGCGAGCCTGAAATGATCGCTTTAAAAAGTTTATCACAAGCCTTTCCGAAAACATACGAAAAGCCATTTGAGGAAATATCAAACAAAGCCGCATTCCATGCAAGCTCATAGCTCTGACAGGAAGAATCAATATAAGCCAACGCAGTTTTCATATACGGATAAGCCGCTCCGTCACATTCGTCATATAAATCCGCAACTAACTCCTTCATTCCCTCTGTCATATTATAGCAGTTTAAGTAAGCTTCAACACTGCACATTGCATCTTCAATCGACTCGCCCGTCTTGACAATTTCAGAAAAAATCTCAACATATTTTGAAACGGCATTCAAATTAGGATGAGCCTCTTTAAACGCAGTTTTAAAAGAAGCCTCCATTGCCTCCAGAGCGACATCCTGATCTTCATAACTGCTCAGGCTATCTTTGAGGTCACATAAATATTCAGTTTTTAAAACATTGGCAAATGTTTTATACGACGTTTTAGCTGCCTTCACATAATTATTATTGTATGTACTTTTTACGTTGGACGACTCTACATATTGGTTTAATGCCTTAAGAACAATTGTTTCATAATAACCAATTTCATCAACAACGCTCTCTGTAACGTCTGAGGACTCAAATGTAAGAAGCTCCCACGAAATCATAGTGCCAAGAAAATCACTATTCGCCGCACCTGCATCTACATCAGCTTCCGAATATGAGGGTAAGCTTAGCAGATTGGTTATATTTGCCGCTACAGTTTCTTGATCTACCCATGTATCGGCAATGTACAAATCCAAATTTAAATCATCATAGCTGTCGGTTGTGTCCTCTGCGCTAGCCTCAATACTACTTTCTAGTACCCCCCATACTGTCAGAAACAGGGAGAACCATTGCCGTCGCCGCCATTGTCACAGCGAGCAAGCCTGAAAAAACACACTTTTTAAGTGAAAAAGTTTTCTTCATCAAAAAGCCCTCCAATATTATTAAATTTACCAAATATTTTGGCATAATGCCATTTTGTCGCATTTCAGTCAAAAAGTCAATAGATCAAAAAGCAAAAAGATTATCAAATTGCACAAATTTTTCCTGTCGGTTTTATTAAATCTGACAAAAAATCCCCACTTAAAGCAAGTGGGGATTTGAATAAAAGCTTTTATTTGATAGCTTCCTTAACCTTTGCAGCCTTACCAACTCTGCCGCGCAGATAATAAAGCTTAGCACGGCGAACCTTGCCGCGTCTTACAATATCAACCTTTTCTACAACAGGCGAATGTACTGGGAAAACTCTCTCAACACCGCAACCGTGAGCTACGCGTCTTACTGTAAAGGTTTCGCTGATTCCACCGTGTTTTTTGGCGATAACAGTACCCTCAAAAACCTGTATTCTCGACTTGTCGCCTTCCTTGATTCTTACATGAACCCTTACAAGGTCTCCTACATTGATTTCAGGAACATTCTCTTTCATGCTGTCCTGAGCGATTAATTTTAAAGCGTCCACTTTAAATACCTCCTAAAATTTTCAGGCATTCATTCACTCTACAGCATACATTCCTGCACGCCTAAGTCAGAGGACTGCCCGCTTTAATGTCATATGATCTATGCCACTAACTCCCGTCTAAAAGCAAAGCTATGCTTACCCTTTGACGGACAAATCAAATACTCCATTATTATACCATATTTTCAGCCACATTTCAATAGTGATTTATGTAGAAGTTTCAAGCGCATTTTGGCACTTATTTTGTGCAAATTGTACAAATCCTCATTATCCAAAAGTCATCCTCATTATTCCCAAAAACAGAATTTTCCAATCAGCCATATTACTCTTAATAGATGCTATACGAAAAGTTTTTGCTGGAAGCACTTCAAAATATCCTTCTCATCTGATACCATACAACATCTGCGTGCTGAGAAACAGAAATGCCCTCGTTTTTAAAACCAAAGCATTCATAAAAGCTCACAAGCTCAGCTTTGCAGGTCAAAACCACGCCCTTGCGTCCATCGACTTTTACGTCCTCAAGCATCCTTTTCATCAAAAGAGAGGCATAACCCTTTCTTTGAAATTCAGGCAAAACGGCAACTGAAAAAATCATCTGCCACTCCCCTTTTTCATCATGTAAATAAGCGTTGTGATACATCTCGTCCTTTAAATCAGGCTCGTTTGTCACCATGCCGTTTATTTCACCTATTAAATCCGAATCATCGTTTTCAAGCAGCCAAAAATGCTTTGGAAAGCTTCTGATTCTATCAGACAAGGCTTTTTTAGTCGCCGCTTCCTCCTTTGAAAAGCATATCTTCTCTATAACTGCAACCATCTTTAAATCCTTTGACTGCGCATTTCTAATCTTCAAAATTACATCATTCCTTTTTTAAAAGCAGTCAGGGCTATGAATATACTGCTCTGAAAGCTCCTGCAAATTTTTAATCTTGCCGCTGCAAAGCTCACAGCTGTGACTGTTCATATCGCATTTTACAATTCTTGATTTCATAGTCAAAGCATCAAAAACAAAAATCCTGCCAGTCAGCAGCTCACCTATATTCAGCAGATATTTTATCGCTTCAAGTGCCTGAACGCTGCCTAAAATTCCAGCGACTGCGCCTATCACGCCTGCCTGAGAACAGTTAGGAATCTCGCCCTTTTGCGGCGGCTTTTCAAATACGCATCTGTAACATGGCGACTTATCAGGAACATAAGTCATAGCTTGTCCCTCAAAGCGCAGAATCCCCGCATGACAAAACGCTTTTTTCAGTAAAACGCAAGCGTCGTTTATCAAAAACTTTGTTTCAAAATTATCCGCTCCATCTATAACAAAATCATATTTTGAAATAATCTCCTCAGCATTTTCAGCAGTTAAAGCAAACGGATAAGCCTCAGCTTTGATTTTATCATTCAGCAGCTGTAAGGCTTCCTTTGCGGAATCAGATTTATTCTGTCCAATTCTTCCGAATGTATGCAAAATTTGCCTTTGGAGATTGGAAACGCTCACTGAATCTGAATCAATAATTCCAATTCGTCCTACCCCTGCGCCTGCAAGGTAAAGTGCCGACGGGGAGCCAAGCCCGCCTGCTCCCACAACTAATACGCTTGAATTTTTCAAACGCTTTTGTCCATCAAGACCTATCTGCGGCAGGATAATCTGTCTATCATAACGTTCAATTTCAGATGCAGAAAGCTCATTTTCAACTGGATTTTTAAAGTAGTCAAGCAGCCATGCTCTGAACCCTCCACTAAGATTGCAGGTGTTAAATCCAAGCTCTGAAAGTCGTTTGACAAGTGAAACACTCTGCTCGCCATAGCCGCAATAAACCACAAGCAGCTTATCCTTCGGAAGCTTTTTAGCAGCCTCATCACTGCAATCCCAGAAACGAGCATTGGTTATATGTCCGTTTTCATATGAAATTTCACTTCGCACATCTACACAGCAATAGGAATCTAGCGGAAGACTTGAAAGCTCGTCAACAGTAATTTCTCTGATTTTTTTACACAAAACAATTCTTCCCTTTCACCGTTTACAAGTTTAAAAGCGCATCATAATGCAGACACACTTTGCTTTATAATTATAGCATATAATGGGCTAAAAGTCAATAACACAAAAAGCATATTCACAAAAATCAATTTCAGTAAACAATTTGTAGAAATTTACCCAAGTTTATCAAATAATCAAACATGATGTTAGAAATCTCCTTATTAGAAAAATATAAACTATTTTCCTTTGTCACCATACACAAGGTTTTCAACAAGCCTTTTCTCAGCTTTTTACTGTTCAAAAGAATTTTAGAAAAAAAGACTTGTGAAAATTATACCGTGAAACAAGATTTTTCAAGTTGATTTTTTTATTTTGAAAAAATTTTCTGATTGAACAATTCATCCAACGCAAAAAGAAAAATTCAATTTTCACTTGACTAAAGAAATGAATTATGATATAATATATTTAATGAAAGATGATGAGGAAACAGTAGAAGCTTCTATTTTAACAATATACAATTCTTTTTCTTCATCCGTCTATAATTGTAGTCTAGGGTCGCACTGCGTCATTTATAAAACGAATACGATTGTCAGCATCAACGACTGCGCTCGGGTTTATGATAATAACTACACATTCAGTGTTGATGAAAGCTTTAGGATGACTGTGCGAAATAAGTAATACTTATTTTTTTGGATTTTTTGTCAAAGTATACAAATATCCTTTGCTACGCTTACTTATTTTTTTCTTTAGCAGCACGAGTTTTAATACAGGTTCTCATTAAATTACCTGTAAATATATTAAATTAGGAGAATATGATATAGACATTTACTATATCATACAAATATCTAAAATGAACAACACACTTTTACCGTTGATAAAGCTTTCTCAAAATAGCTTAAATGATGTATATATCTATAATGAAAAATTTGATTTGCAGTGGAGTAACACAGAAACAGCTCTTGACGATGAAATAATCGCCTCTCAAATGTTTGAAGATATTTCAAAAATAGAAAAAGAAAAAATAATTTCCTGTGAAAATGGTTCAGCACTAAGGATCATTCCGTTTGATGAATTTGAAAACGAAAGATACTATTATATTGAACTTTTCAAAAGCAGCAGCGCATTAGAGCTTGTTTCAAAAACAGGTGCATATAAAAAATTTATCGGAGATTTTTTTAGTGCGCAATACAGCTTTTATAATATAATTTCCTCTTTAAGAACAAATTCTGATAATTTCTTTCAAAGGGAAATTGATGAATATCTTTCAGACAACGCTAATAATCTTGCTCTTATAGAAATACTTTCGTCCAATTCCAAAACGCATATTGCCGATCTTAACAAATCGCTAAATTTTATAGGACAAATTTTGCACTCTCTTAAGAAATTTTCTGATAATTTTAAATTTTCAATTGAAGTGGACGATGATATTTTAGTAAAGGCGGATGCCGCTTCGCTCGAATTTGTGCTTATAAATCTTTTTACAAACGCATATATTCACAGCGGTGCAACGGATAGAGTCATTCTTATCAATGCGTATACACAGGACGATTGCGCCTTAATAGAAATCAATGATAATGGAGTTGACGCTGATTTAAAGAGTATTGAAAGCTCAAGAGAGCTTAGCAAAGCAAATAATGACAATGATAAAAAAGGCATGGGTATTGCACTCGCACAAATTTTTTGCGATATATATGACGGCTCGCTTAATTTTAAAAAGCTGCCTGGCGGAGGATTAAGTGCATCAGTTAAAATTCCGCTTGCAGATATTTCCGAATGTGATTTTAATGCTAAGCAAACAAAAAGCGAAGCTCAAATGGAGATAATTGAAGAGCTGATAAAAAAGTGTATTGATAATGACAGTTTAAACATATTTTGATTTTATGCTTTCCTGCTGTATAAAAAGCGCTGATGAAAGCTTGAAAATTCAATACTATTTTAATATTTGGAAAGGAGCTTTTTTATATGTCAAATTCAGTTTACAAAAAGCTTGAAAATGCCTATAACTGCGTCAGAAAGAAAACTAATTTTGTTCCTCAGACGGCAATTGTCTTAGGCTCAGGACTTGGCGCATTTGCAGAGGAAAAGGTTGACATCGATCAAACGATTGATTATTCGGAAATTGACGGATTCCCTGTTTCAACAGTTAAAGGACACAAGGGCAGATTCGTTTTCGGAACAGTAGGCGGAGTAAATGTTGTCATCATGCAGGGCAGGGTCCACTACTATGAGGGCTACCCTATGACAGATGTTGTTATGCCCGTCAGGCTAATGGGAATGCTTGGAGCTAAAGCTGTTATTCTTACAAATGCTTCGGGTGCTATCAACAGAAGCTTTTCGGCAGGTGATTTGATGATGGTGACAGACCACATAGCTTCTTTCGTTCCTAATCCGCTGATTGGAGAAAATATTGACGAGTTGGGAGTGCGTTTTCCCGATATGAGCAGCGTTTATGATAAAAATCTGCAAAAAATTCTTTTGAAAAGCGCACAGACTCTTGGAATATCTTTAAAGCAGGGCGTATATGCTCAGCTTACAGGTCCGTCATATGAAACTCCTGCGGAGATAAAAATGCTTGGAACTTTAGGAGCTGATGTTGTGGGTATGTCAACTGCCGTTGAAGCTATTGCCGCAAACCATGCAGGAATTAAAGTCTGCGCAATTTCCTGTATATCTAATCTTGCGGCAGGAATAAGCCCCGTCAAACTCACCCATGAGGAGGTTCAAAAAACAGCAGATGAAGTCGCACCTAAATTTAAAGCGCTGATTTGCGAGGCTGTAGAGGAAATTTCAGATTTTCTTTCAACGCAGCAGCTTTCAGTTTAACCTTTAGTGTACAAAAAAAACGTACAGAAACGGTGGTGAAAAGCTTGGCATTAAAAAACGACATATTAGCCCTTTTTGAGCTTAACAAGGGTGAAGTATTTTCAGGAACTGAGTTAGCTGAAAAATTCGGCGTTTCGAGAAATGCAGTTTGGAAAGCGATAAATTCTCTCAAGGATAGCGGCTACAGCATTGAAGCTGTCGGCAAAAAGGGATATAAATTAAGCGCAGACTGCAATCTTTTGAGCGTTGAGGGAATCAAAGCGTTTTTACCGTCAGAACTAAACGGCATCAAGCTTTTTGTCTACAAGCAAACAGCTTCTACAAACGACGAAGCAAAAAGCTTTTGTGTAAACTCAAACAGCAGAGCGGTTTTTGTCGCTGAACAGCAAACTGAAGGACGAGGAAGATTCGGTCGTTCCTTTTACTCCCCGCCTGAAACAGGCTTGTATCTTTCCGCTGTATTTCATCCGAACAAACCTATAGAAAGCTCTGCGCTTTACACAGCGGCGGCTGCCGTTGCGACAGCCAGAGCAATTGAAAATCAAGCGGGTGTTTTGCCTAAAATCAAATGGGTAAACGACTTGTATTTAGATAACAAAAAGATTTGCGGAATACTAACCGAAGCAATTACCGACTTTGAAACAGGTCAGGTACGGAGCATGATAATAGGAATCGGAATAAACATCACCACCGACTTTTTTCCAGGAGAGCTTGACAAAAAAGCCGCTTCAATTGGCGTTGACGTTCCAAGATGTGCACTTTCCGCTTCAATTATCAGCGAGCTTTACAGCCTTATTGACGGCGATGAAAATTTCATTGACGAATACCGAAAAAGGTGCTTTATAATCGGACGTGAAATTGAATTTTTTGACGGTAAAAAAAGCTTTAACGGAGTAGCCAAGGGCATAGGCGAAAACTGCGAGCTTATTCTTAAAACCGATTCTCAGACAAAAAGCTTTTCTCATGGAGAAATAACAAAATTTTAAAAGGTGAAATTTATGAAATATATTCTTTCACTTGACCAGGGTACAACATCCTCCAGAGCAATAATTTTTGATGAAAATCAAAACATAGTTTCAACTGGTCAGCGTGAATTTACACAGCATTTTCCTAAGGAGGGCTGGGTTGAACACAACCCTGAAGAAATTTTGTCCTCACAATATTCGGCGATAAATGAAGCTCTCAGCGAATCAGGAATAAATCCGTTGGATATCGTCGCAGTTGGGATTACAAACCAGCGTGAAACCACTGTTATTTGGAATAAAAACACGGGCAAGCCGATTTACAATGCGATAGTATGGCAATGCAGGCGAACCGCTCCGTATATTGAAAGGCTTGAAAAGCAGGGGCTTTGTGAAAAAATTCAACAAAAGACGGGACTTATCCCAGACGCTTACTACAGCGCAACTAAAATCCGCTGGATTTTGGACAACGTTGACGGAGCTAATGAACGAGCTAAAAACGGCGAGCTGCTTTTCGGCACGATTGACAGCTGGCTTGTCTGGAATTTAACCAACGGTACCGTTCACTGCACAGACCGCACAAACGCTTCCAGAACAATGCTGTTTAACATTGACAGCTGCGACTGGGACGATGAACTGCTTGAGATTTTCGATATACCAAAGGCTGTGCTGCCTCAAATAAAATGCTCAGGCGATTATTATGGAAATGCTAAAATCTGCGGCAAACAGATTCCGATTTATTCTGTTGTCGGCGACCAGCAGGCGGCACTTTTCGGGCAGTGCTGCTTTAAAGAGGGCATGGCGAAAAACACTTATGGCACAGGTTGCTTTTTGCTGATGAACACAGGCGAAAATAGACGTCAGAGCAAGAGCGGTCTTGTAAATTCAGTTGCCGCAGGTTTAAAGGACGAGGCTGTTCAGTATATTCTTGAAGGCAGCGTTTTTATCGGCGGCGCAGTTATCCAGTGGCTGCGTGATGAGATGAGATTTTTCTCAAGCAGCCGTGATGCTGAATATCTTGCGAAAAAGGTCGGCGACACGGGCGGAGTTTACTTCGTTCCAGCATTTACAGGCTTGGGTGCGCCATACTGGGATATGTACGCAAGAGGCGCAATTTTAGGACTGACAAGAGGCACAAAGCGCGAACATATAATCCGCGCCGCACAGGAATCAATCGCCTACCAGTCCGCAGATTTGTTTAGTGCAATGGAGTGCGATTACGGCGATAAAATTAAATCTCTCAACGTTGACGGCGGTGCTTGCAAAGATGAATTTTTAATGCAGTTTCAGTCCGATATTTTGGACAGAAAACTAATTAAGCCAAGCTGCATTGAATCAACTGCACTTGGTGCGGCGTATCTTGCAGGGCTAAGCTGTGGGCTTTGGGAAAGCAAGGATGAGCTTAATAAAATGCGGAGGATCGAAAGAGAATATTTACCTGACATGACTCAAGAGAAGCGTTCAATGCTTATAAACGAATGGCACAAAGCTGTTAGCAGAAGTCAAGATTGGATAACGAAATAAAAAGAGCCTGCGAGAACTAATTTTCTCGCAGGCTTAAATTATTGATTTAATTTGTATCAATCGAGCTTTTTGCTTTTACTTTTTTTAGCTGAAGCAAGCGCTCCTCCTGCCAATGCAAGAGCAATTAACAGAACATTTGCGCCGTCGCCTGTGTTAGGGGATGAATCAGTTGATGCCGTTGCTTCTGTTTCCGAATCTGAATCCGATGAAGAATCATCAGCTGTAGATGTACTTTCTATTGACGAGCTATCAGATTCAGACGAATCCTCTGAGCTTTCCTCATCACTTGATGTATCCTCCTCGCTGTCAGATGTCGAATCGGATTGAGACTCATCACTGCCCGTAGCGGCGATTGTAACTGTTACCGAATCGCTATAAAGCTGACCGTCAAGCTCAACCGTAACGGTATATACAATTGATCCATCCTCAGTTTCAGTAGCTTCGGTAGTAACAGATGTTGCATCCGCAGTTATCTCCTCACTCTCGCCGCAGCTTTCGCAGGTGAGAACCGCTGTCGCTGTGCTGTAATCGTCTGCCCATGTCCATTTTATTTCACTATAGCTATGACCTGTAGCCTCAGTCTCGTCCGCTGTGTAGCTGTCTCCGCAGATGGAGCAGGTGTAAGTGGTGTAGCCATTTTCCGTGCAGGTCGGCTCGGTTACAACAGCTTCATAAACATGACCACTGGTAGCAGAAAGATTCGTATTGCTGTAAATTGTCACACTCATGCAATTCGTGCCATAATACACCGTACCATGCGTGCTGTCCAATACGGGATAGCTGTCCACAGTCTCGCCGTTGTCAAGGTTCTGATACCACGTTGTACCGCCCGAAACACTTCCGTTAAGCAAATATGCCACTTCACCAGAAACGAACTCCGTTGCGGTTTTCGCCTCAACGCTTGTTGTAGTGGACGAGCTGTAGTCTACCCCGATTGCCGAAATTGCTGTATTTTCTAGATAATAGCAGTTTGACGTAGTGACGCCAGTATAGTTTGTACCAATTATGCCACCTACTTCTCCATCGGCGCTGACGCTTCCAGAGTTATAGCAGTTTGATGTGCTGGCACCAGAATGGTTATAACCGACCACACCGCCTACGGCCATATAGCCACTAACGATTCCTGAGTTATAGCAGTTTGTTACAGAACCATAGTTGTCACCAACCACACCGCCCACAAAGAATCTTTCGGCACTAACTGTGCCGCTGTTGCTGCAACCCATTACAGTACCGTCGTTGTAACCGACAACACCGCTTACATCGTATCTGCCATAGACTGTAACGCTGCTGTCACAGTATGATACAGTACCTGCGTTGACTCCGACTACACCGCCGACATAACTACTATAATCACCACTTCCTGTCACAGTGCCGTTGACAGTAATATTCTGTACTGTACCGCTGCTTCCTACATATCCAAACAGTCCCAGATAATCACTTATAGTATCGTTGATGTACAAGTTGGATACTGTATATCCCTGACCGTCAAACGTTCCGTTGAATGGATAAGACGAATATGTTCCGATCGGCGTCCATGCTTCGCTGTTCAGGTCGATATTACTTCCCAGCGTGATCGTCTTGCCGCTGAAATCATTTCCGTCATTGACCAGACTTGCAAGTCCCGCAAGCTCTGCGGCGGTAGTAATGGTGAAGCTCGTGTCCGTGGTGTTATACCAGTCTGTATCAGCCGAAAGCGCCGTCACCGCCATATTCGGCGCTGCTAGGCATATCAGCATTGAAGCTGACAGAACAACACTCAATATTTTCTTTAATAAATTCTTTCTCATCATCATCTTCTTCCTCCTTTTGGATAGTGATTTAATTAAAAATTTCCTTTTGTTTCTCTTCAAGATACTTGAATATTCCGTCAAGCGTTTGCTTTGCAATAGATTCAAAATCAAACTGCTTGACAAATTCCTTTGCTTGTGCGATTTTCTCTTCGGGCATACAATAGATTCTAAGCGAGCATTCCAAAAATACGTCAACCTTTTGCTCCATAGTAAACCACATACTGCAAGGCTCAATCATAAAGCCTCTCATCACTCCGCTTGAAGCAATTTCCAGCAGATAAAAATCCTTAGTTTCAAGCTGTGGCAGATGCTCGCTAAACACATACTCAACCTTTTCGGCAATCGATTTTTTCAAAATCTCCGACGGTTTATCAAACGAATAAGCGAACTTATACAGCTCACGCAAATTTTCATCAATCTCGGTAATATAAAGCTGCATAACCGTTTCAGCCGCATAAAGCAGAACCTTGTCGTAAGTAATCTCCTTAAGCAGCTGTCCCGCCTCATCAAATTGCCGTTCGATTACAAACGTCACAAGCTCGCACAAAATATCCTCTTTAGAGCCATAAATATTTGTTATCGAGCCGCTGCTAAGTCCACACTGCTCTGCAAGATCCCTCATTGTCGTATTTGTATAGCCGTTTTTCAAAAAATCCTGTGCCGCAACAAACAAAATCCTTTGCTTGAATAAATCATGATTTTTCCCCTGCTTGTTATTTGACATTTTAACCTCCTTTCCTGTCAAGCATCATTTGACACATTTTAATTTAGATAAATTTCTAAAAACAGAACGTGTTCTAATTTATGATCTCATTGTATCACACTTTTCTCATAATTACAAGTGCTTTTCTTATGAAATCTAATTTGTTTATAAAATATTTACATTTTATTTCATCAATATAATGAAAAATCCCTTTGACATCTCTGCCAAAGGGGATAAATTTAAAGCTTATAAGCTTCAAGTCGGTAAATAGGCGCTCCCTCACTTGAAAAACGCTCCTCATATTCAGTCATGATATTGCCCTCAAAATCAGAATTATGTAGATCAAGCGAAACGTTTTTAATCGCCCATCCACACTGCGAAAGCTCCTCAATCGAAAACTCGAAAAGCTGCATATTGTCGGTTTTCATATGTATTTCTCCGACAGCTTCGCCTTTTTTTAAAAGTCGCTGATAAATTTCAAGAAATTGTCTGTGAGTCAAGCGATGAGAAGCATAGCTTTTTTTGGGATATGGGCAGCTAAAGTTGAGATAAATTCGCTCCACCGAATTTTTTGGAATGTAACAGTCAAGATACTCGGCAGCGCCACGCAGGAATTTCACATTTTCAATCCCCTGCTCCTGCACACTTTCAGCGGCAGTCACAAGCACATTTGACGCTTTTTCAACAGCAAGAAAATTGTACTCACTGTTTGCCTTCGCAGCCTCGCAGATAAATCTTCCCTTTCCACAGCCAATTTCCAGATAAAGCGGAGCACATCTGCCGAAAAGCTCGTCAATGTCCAGCAGATTTTTGTCGTCCTTAACGGAAAAGTCACGGTTTTCCCTATCCATATTTATAATCACATCCGAACAGGCGTCAAGCCTTTCTAAAAGATGCGTTTTTCTTCTCATTCTCATATGCTTTTACTTTTCCTTTGCCATAATTTTAGCAAGTCCGCCATGCTCGAAAAAATCCTTGTCCGATGTAGCGTCAAGCCACTCTGTAACAGTTCCCTCAATCGGGTTCGCAAGCGGATAAATATTGAGCATAAGCTCGCTTTCCTCTTTACCATTATAATGAGGAGTGAAACGAAAAACAATCTGACTGTTTAAAGAATCCATGAACAGCTGTTCACGGTCTGATGAAGTGCCGTCTGAACATTCAGGTATGTTTATTTCAGTCAAAATACATCTGATGACAAGCTTACCGTCCTTTTTTTTGTACAGTTCAGGCTTTCGCTTGACAGACTTAACCTTATCCGCACAAGGGTAAGTGATTTCAAGCATATCAATAGAAAAGCTTCCGTCATTAACTGCATCACCTGATATGGTGAAAACCAAGCCTCTGTCTGACGCCGCACCATCGCTTTCAACTCCCACCGAAAACGGAAACGTATCAATAAGCACCCTGCCGCAGGCTGTTTTTCTAAGCGCAACTCTTGTTTTGACACGCTTTTGCATAGCTTTAGCTATTGCTTCCTTGTCAATCCTAGCCATCAGAGCATTACCTCAGTTCCGCCGAAAGGTCTTATCGAAAGCACATAGCAGCTTTCCTTGCCAAAAACTCTCTCCATGCGTATTTTAAATTCTAAGAGCTTGTATTCAGGTACAAAAGCCTGAATCGTTCCCGCAAAACCGCCGCCATGCACACGACAGGCACCCTCTCCGTTAAGAATATCACTGGCTAAGAAAAGTGCAAGCGAAAGCCCCTGCTCAGTCGGATTTGAAGTTGAATATATATTTTGTAGATACTTAAAGGACGAATCTCCCGACTCATTAACAAGCGACAAAAACCGCTTGAAATCGTGTGATTTAAGAGCCGCCGCTTCTTTGCCAACCCGCTCGCTGTCGCCGAAAAAGTGAAGTGCGCGCAGCAGCGCTCTGTCGCCGAATTTCTCACGAATCAAGGAAATATTAGCAATTACCTCCTCACGCTTTACGTTCCTGAGAACGTCGCTGTCAAAGAATTGAGCTATCTGCTTCATCTCATTCGGAATCGCAGCATATTCAGGCGTCAAGTCCGCATGATTTCCCTTTGTGTCAACAATACAGAGCTTGTGACCACTTGCTTCAAAATCAAAATCAATAGCTTCAATCACAGGATTTGCAGGATCTGCAAAATCAATTGTTATAAAGCTCCCCACTGAGGACGCCATCTGATCCATAAGTCCGGACGGCTTGCCAAAGTAGATATTTTCAGCAAACTGTGAAATTTGCGCAATTTCAACAGGAGAAACCGCAAAATCATTGTAAAGCCCACTCAAAATCGTTCCAACAAGCACCTCAAATGCCGCCGAAGACGAAAGACCCGAGCCTTTAAGTACATTAGAGGTAGTATAAGCCGTAAAACCGCCCGTATTGTACCCACGACGCTTCATTCCTGCAAGCACGCCTCTTATAAGTGCGGCGGAGGTATTCTCCTCCTCAAGCTTTATTTCATAATCTGTTGAATCTACAGTATCCATAGGAAAGCCCTGAGATTTAATTCTGACAATTCCATCATCTGTAGGAATCACAGCGGCAATAACATCAAGCGAAACTCCTGCCGCAAGAACACAGCCGTTGTTATGGTCTGTGTGATTTCCGCCGATTTCGGTTCTTCCTGGAGCTGAAAAAAACCTCTGCGGCTTTGTGCCGAACATAGCTTCAAACTCCGCCGCCGCCTCATGATAGCGCTGCTCTTGAGCCGAAGCCTGTTCTCCATATATTTCCTTTAAAGAATGTATCATTACTTTTACCTCCGTGTACAGTTGGTATATATAATTATACACTATTTCTCTATATTTTTCAATAGTCATCAACAAGAATTTATAACAAGTTTAGAATTTTTTTATCTATTTTCATAAAAATCGCTTTTTACGCAAAAAAATTCACAGCAAAAATTCGAGAGCTTAAGTTTCAGCTCCCAAATCTATAATTTTTAAACTATTTGCTGTTGCTGACAATCTCCGCTATAATCCTTGCGGCGCCCTCAAATCCAAGCCTGCCGCTGTTAAGACACAAATCGTAGCTAAGCATCGAGTCCCACGTCTTTTGAGTGTTCAGCTTGTAATAATCCGAACGCTTCTTATCCATTTTTTTCAGCGTAGTCTGCAAGCTTTCGTACTCAATCCCGTGACAGTCCATAGCGTGCTGCATACGGTTTTCTATACCCGAACAGACAAAAACCGAAAGTGTCGGAACGTTGTTTTTCAATATAAAGTCAGCACAGCGTCCGACTATTACGCAAGGCTCTTTTTTTACAAGGTTAGTTATAATATCCGCCTGAACCTCAAAAACAATCTCGCTCATGTTCTGCTTGCGGTCGATTCCGCTTTTGAATGAAATGGGAGAAAGAAAGGTGTTTATCAGCGTTTCCTCGTATTTTGTAATTTCCTCATATGTAACGCCGAGCCTTTCAGCGGTGAGCTGCGCCAGCTCCTTGTCATAGCAGACAATTCCAAGCTGCTCCGCCGCAAGCTTTGCAATTTCTCTTCCTCCGCTGCAATACTGTCTTTCAATTGCGACTGCTCTTATTTTAGCCATACTTGTCCGCTCCTTTCTCCAAATCATCACAAATAAACTCAGTAAGAATAACTCTTTGCACACTAAAAAAACAAAGAATTATCCTACTATTTTATTATACAGTAAAATTCTTAATTTATCAATTACAGGCGCATTACAATATGTTACAGTTTTAATTTTGCGTCAAGGTTTCTTACAGAGATATTACAATTATTAGAAATATCATCAATCCTCTTGCAATTTTAAAAATTATATGCTATAATATTATTGTACTGATAATTGTACAGATATATACTCAACAGCTTTTGACACAGTATGAAAAAGATAATAAAACCAATTGACTTTTAACAGAAAGGGAAGTGTGAATTATGCCTTCAAGAGAAGGGACCGAAAGACGACAAATGCCTGACATATCATTCGCATCAACAGTGCCTGCACAAAAAAGTGCGAACCGAAGCCGTTCGAGCAGTCCAAGCCGCTCAAAAAGCAGGAAAAGAAAATTCTCAAAGCTGCCGTTTGTTTTGCTGATAATACTGCTCGTGGTTGTAATTGCTTTGATTATAATCTATTTTGTAGGCTATAGCTATTACAAAGACAAGTTTACCGCAAACACCTACATAAACGGAGTGAATGTCAGCGGAAAAACGCTTGACAGCGCTACTGCGCTTTTTGTTCACGAGGAAATCCCTGATTCCTTTATTGTAACTCGTCCTAACGGTGAAACGGTAGAGCTTGCGCTTGACGATATAAACTACAGCTACAGCTTTGACGAGGATATTGCGCAGATTTACAACGACATTGACAGAAAAAGCTGGTTTGCCTGCCTGCTTAAGGACACGAATTACACCTTTACAGACGTAGCCTCATATGATTCTGACAAGCTTGATTCTTTGATAGATTCCACCGACTGGGGAAGTGAGGAAAATCAAGATGCTAAAATAAAATCTGATGATGACGGCTACTACATTGCAGAAGAGGTTCAGGGCGATGTTTTTGATATTGACATATTAAAAGCATATATCGCTGAAAATCTTGACAATGCTGTTTATTCAATTGATGCGCTTGATTCAGATGCCTATACCGAGCCTGAAACAGTTTCGGCAGACTTAGAAGCTAAGGTTGAAACGCTCAATGCTCTGTGGAACACCGAGCTTAACTACGACTTTGACTATACCACAGAAACGCTCACAGGAAAAAAGCTCTGCAAAATGGTTAAGGTTTCCCGTGACGGCACATACACCGTTGACAGCGATGCCTGCATGAGCTATATTGAAGAGCTTGCCGAAAAGTACGACACCTATAACACCGAGCGTAAATTTACCGCAACGCTTCAGGGTGAAATCACCGTTCCGACAAGTGATGACGCTAAATACGGCTGGTGGCTTGATCAGGAGGAATGCTGCAATCAGCTTGTAGAGCTGATCGAAGCGGGAGAAACAACTGATATTGAACCTATTTACTACGAAACAAGCGGATATGTTTTCACAGGACTTGAATCCGCAAGAAGTGCTGAAGATGATATTGGAGATACATATGTAGAAATCGACCTGACCGCACAAACCTTCTGGTACTATGAGGACGGCGAAATGATTCGCACAGGCTATATAGTTTCAGGACAGACCACTTCAGAAGCAAGAACCACTCTGCCAGGAGTTTACAAGGTCTGGTACAAGGCTACAAATTACAGAATGAACGATACCAACGCAGACGGCGAAACATGGGACACCACCTGCAACTACTGGACAAGAGTTGCAATTGTTGGAATCGGACTTCACGACACTACTTCAAGAACTGCATTCGGAGGAACTATTTATAAATACAACGGCTCTCACGGCTGTATTAACATGACGCTTGAAGACGCAAAGTTCATTTACGAAGAGGTCGCCTATGACACGCCAGTCGTAATGTACTATTAAAATATGAATGCGCCCTTATATACTAGGGTGCATTTTTTTATCCTCTGCTATTTTTTCAAGCTCCTCATCTAAAAGCTCCTTGTCGTCCCCGCTGACTGTGCGAGGGTTTAAAGGATTTGGATTTTTGCACATTCCCTTGTATTCGCAGTATGTACATCTTATCACATCGTTTGACATAATTGGATCCGCCGCTATATCTCCCTGCGAAAGCCGATTTGCCATATCGGCAAGCTTTTCGAGTGCGAAAAGCTCCATAGCCTCCAGCTTTTCTTTGGAAATAGGCTTGACCGAGTTGCCGTGAAGCTCACCGTCCTTTTTAAATTTAAATATCGTGTAAACGCCCTCGTGGCTTTTGTTAAGTCCACGGAAAATTTCCTCTCCCAGCATCTCACCGTCAGGCTTGTAGCTTTTAGCACGCTCAATTTCCATTCGCTGCTCAAGCTCTCCGCTTTCCTCGAGCCTCCTTGCTTCTTCAACCGAAAGAACAGGCGCAACATATTTAATATGCGAATACATTATTCCCGCAGGATCAAGACTTTGCTCCCTGCCAAGCCCGCTTTTTACCGCCGCTAAAAGATAAATCAGCATCTGCAAATCAAGCCCATGGTAAATTTCCGCCTCGTCAAAGGTTTGCCTTCCAGTTTTGTAATCAACAATTCTGAGCCACCTTCCGTACTCAGTTTTGTAAATATCGGCACGGTCTATAATTCCGTGAATGTTTATTTTAACATCGTCAAGCTCAACGCTTATAACAGGCTTGCCGTCCTTATCATGCAGATCATATTCAAACGCCATAGGCAGAAAAAGCGAATCTTTCATTTCCTCTCTGAAATTTATCGCCATATTAAGAATAGATTTTTTCAACCTCTCAAGAGTAAGTCCAAAACCAGAATTTTTTCCAAAATCGCCGCCCATCTCATTTTTAACATATTCATCTGCGCAATCGTCTATCATTTTAAAAAGCTGCTCGTTTGTTTTTTTCGTAAAGTCTGCATCATATACTCTCTCGCCGTCCACTTCAACGCTCATAACTCTTTCAAGGCACTTGTGCGCTATATTTCCAGTATACCTCGAATCAATTTCAACGCTCTGGGTCGGATAAAGCTTAAGTCCGTGCCTGCAAAAATAGTAAAAGGGACAATTGTAAAAATCCGAAACTCTTGTGGCGGACAAATTAAGCTCCTGCGGAAAAAACAGCTTTTTTGCCGTCGCAGCTTCAAGCCTGTCACTAGTTTGTTTAACGCACTCGTTTATAAACTCAAGCCTTGCCGAATACTCGTCCGAGCTTTCCAAAGCCGCACGTAAATTTGCAGTTGACTGCGTTTTGTCCCTTGAATGCTCAAGATAATTGTAAAATGCTGTGCGAAAAGATGAACTGAAAAATTCTTCCTCAAGCTTTGACGCTTCAACAAAAACATTATCCAAAAACAATTTGCACACAGTTATCGGAAGCTGTGAGGGCGAGCTTGCAGAACCGCTGCGATCGGAAATTTCATAGCTTACATAAAGCCGCTCAGTCGGCACTGTTATTGCAGAGTAAACATTATTACACTCCTCGTCAAGCTGGTTCAAAGCAGAAATTTCAAGCTCAATTCCAGATGCAGACAGCACAGAAATATCCTCCTCGCTTAAAACAGAGGAGCTTTTTATATTCTGCGGAAAAACTCCATCGTTAGCCTGCATAATGAACAGTGCTTTTACACCGTAAAGCCTTGATCTGCCCGCCTGCGCAAAACGAACGCAATCGCTCTTCTGCGGCGGCGAGGAAATTTTTATTTCACTGAGCATAAGCCCCAAAAGCTCTGAAAACGAACGAAGTGACAACGGAGAGCCTTTCATATTTTCATATATGCTTTTAACCGCCCCCACAAAACCGAGCCATACCTGCTTAAAGCTGCGTGTAATTTCATAATCAGTTTCATTGTCAAGAGAAGCAATTTTAACAGCAGAATAAATCTGCTCCGACATTTCAAGCTCGTCCAAAAGCTCAAAAAGCGCTTCGCAAAGCTCGTCTGCGTTCGCTTTATCACTGCGCTGTTTAAAACGCTCCAAAGGGTCAATTATCCTCTTTCTCGTCATCTCCAAACGTTTGTTCTCAGAAATTTTGTCAAAGGGAGATTTCCACATATCCCCCTCAACATTCCACTTGATGCAAAATTCCTCCAGATCGCAGGCATCATAATCAAAGAACGGTGAAAGTGGAGATTTGACTATTCTTAAAATATTTTCTGTCCTATACTTTTTTGTCATCACAGCGTCAAGCACAGCTGTAAGATACTTTGCAGGAACAGAATTTAAAGCGGTGTCGATTTTGTCCACATAGTACGGTATATCATACCTTTGAGCAGATGAGGAAAGCACCCTTGAACAGTCCTCAAAATTGCCGCAAATAACGGCAATATCGTTAAACGACATACCCTCCTCACACACAAGCCGCAAAATTTCCGAGCAGACATAATCACTCTCGATATAAATATCATCTGCGGCAATTGTTTTAACTAATCCATCAGAGTCTACAGCACTAGGATTATAGGAAAAATATGAGCGGTTGATATGCTCAAGAGGCGGTGTCTGAGAACAGCCGTCTGCATGGGTTATCCTCACTTCCCTGCCGAAATCCTGTGAAATACGCTTGATTCTGCCTAAAAGCTTTTGCGTCTGAGCAAATGGATTTTCACCACTGCACTCGTCAAAAACAAGCGAAAACACCACGCTTTTCGCAGATTTTACAGCAGCCTTTACAAGCTCCAGCTCATCGGCGGACAAGCTTGTAAAGCCGTCAAAGAACACTCTTTTACCGCTAAAAAAATCAAGCTCAAGTGCAAGCCTTGCCGCCTGCAAATTCTGCGAAAGCGTTTCTTCAAGCTGCATTTTTTCAAGCTCTTCACTGTACGCCTGATAAATTGCGGCGATGTCAAATAGCTTTAAAGATACATTATTTGAACGTTCAGCCACCGCACGAAGCGTTTCAGGCGACGCATCTGCCTTCACAAGCTGTGAAATCAGCGTCAAACAATCTGAAACAAACGCCGGACGTAGCAGGGACTTTTTATAAAATGTCATGCCGCCCTTGTTTCTGAGCCTTGACTGCGCACGGTACATAGCGATAAGCCGTGAATTTTCATCAGCACTGGCACGATTATTTCCGCCGAGCGAGCGGCAGATGTTTTCACAAAGTGCTGAAATTCCTGCGGTTTCTATTCTGTTAAAAAGTGCCGCTCCCAATGAAGCGTACAAACGGCTGTCAGTTTCAAAGGAATATTGGTCTGGAACTATAACGAGCGCATTTCCCTGCTGAGCCGCATTGATTATTCTGTCAACTAAAATATCATCACGGCTGCTGTGCGCCGCTCCAACTATAATTTCAGGCATATTTTCACTCCCCCCCTGCCGATTTCGTTTTCAATCGAAAAAACAATCTGCTTTCAATTTTATTATACCACACAAAAAAATTTTGTCAAGTGCGTCACAAACAAAAAAGTGCTCCCGAAACCGAAAGCACTTTTGAAGTCATTATTTTCACACCTTTGGCAGAGCCGCAAAACCAGGGGCTAAGTCCTCGTCAGTAGGAATATAGTCGTCCATAACTCCGTCATTGTACTTTTCATATGCCACCATATCAAAGTAGCCTGTACCAGTAAGACCGAACAAAATCGTCTTATCCTCGCCCGTTTCCTTGCATTTCAAAGCCTCGTCAATCGCAACTCTGATAGCATGACTGCTTTCAGGCGCAGGGAGAATACCCTCAATTCTCGCAAACTGCGTCGCAGCGTCGAAAACACTTGTCTGCTCAACCGCAACAGCCTCCATCAGCTTGTCGTCGTAAAGCTGAGAAAGGATTGTACTCATACCGTGGAAACGAAGTCCTCCCGCATGGTTAGGAGACGGAATAAAGCTGCTTCCTAACGTGTACATCTTTGCAAGCGGACAAATCATACCTGTGTCACAGAAGTCGTAAGCGTACCTTCCTCTTGTAAAGCTCGGACAGGACGCAGGCTCAACCGCAACAATTCTGTAGTCAGCTTCACCTCTTAGCTTTTGCCCCATGAACGGAGCAATAAGTCCGCCTAAATTAGAGCCGCCGCCTGCACAGCCAATTATAATGTCAGGCTTCTGACCAATTTTGTCAAACGCCGCCTTGGTTTCAAGACCGATTACCGACTGGTGCAGCACTACCTGAGAAAGCACCGAGCCTAAAACATAGCGATAACCCTCATTAGTCGTAGCAACCTCAACAGCTTCAGAAATCGCACAGCCTAAGCTTCCTGTAGTATTAGGATGCTCCGCTAAAATCTTTTGGCCAACATTGGTGGTGTCTGACGGCGAAGGTGTCACAGACGCTCCGTAGGTTCTCATAACCTCACGGCGGAAGGGCTTCTGCTCATAGGAAACCTTAACCATGTAAACCTTGCAGTCAAGTCCGAAATAAGCGCAAGCCATAGAAAGCGCAGTTCCCCACTGCCCTGCTCCCGTTTCGGTGGTAACTCCCTTAAGTCCCTGCTTTTTGGCATAATATGCCTGTGCAATCGCACTGTTAAGCTTGTGACTTCCAGAGGTGTTGTTCCCCTCAAACTTGTAATAAATTTTCGCAGGCGTGCCAAGTGCCTCCTCAAGACGATATGCACGCATGAGCGGCGATGGGCGGTACATTTTGTAGAATCCTAAAATCTCTTCAGGAATATCAATATACGGTGTGGTATCGTCAAGCTCCTGCTGCACAAGCTCCTCGCAGAACACAGGTGCAAGCTCCTCAGCCGAAAGCGGCTGGAGAGTTCCAGGATTGAGCAGCGGCGCAGGCTTATTTTTCATATCAGCACGCATATTGTACCACTGGCGAGGAATATCCGATTCCTCAAGATAAATTTTGTAGGGTATTTTCTGTTCCATAGTAAATCTCCTTTGAGTTAATTTTATACGTCAATCATACCACATATAAAACAAAAAGTCAAGAGTGTTTTCAACTTTTTGAAAAATGACTACTTTTCATTCGATAAGGCGAAATAACCACCAAAGTCAGGAGTGAATCAATGATAGAAATCAAAGCTTCCAAAGAGTTAAATACTTTCACATTTTCTATTCACCTGAGCATATATGTTTAATTTGAAATGGCAAAGAAAAAAATTTCGAAGCATGGTTTTTAAAATCATCAGAATATTACTCGTTAAAACCAAAACTGTTTTTGCATACGCTTAGAAAAAAACACATATGAAAACATAGAAAAAAATAAAGAAATTATCAAAAGCTTCGGCAGATTTTTTTTGAACACAAAAGCAAAAAATCAAGTGACGTATAGCTAAAGTAAAAGAGCTGCAACTGGAACTGATAGCTTAATATTTCACGGTATTTTTCATCCATTTTTTAAACATCCTCATCATCAAGCAAATCGTTGCCGCTCGTCTTGGAAATAAACCCTGGAATGCAGTTCACAATCGTTGTTTTGCCTGCAATGATAGCTTTCGTTAAAAGCATTTTCGTCTATGTCTTTATCGTCATATTTCCCCTCAATGAAATAAAATTGCTTGTCCTCACTCATATTCAGATAATTCATTTCCTTGCTGTAATCGCCTGTTGTGTAAATATATTCAACTGTCCATTGTTGTAATCTATTGAAGCAATACTGCACATATAGGTATTTCGAGGCGAACTATAATCCTTTTCAAGCGCATAAAGAATGCCGCCATACCACATTGAAGTAGGAATAATCCTTATATTCCATTGTCACAATTTCAATCTCTGTCGAAGTGTCGGTTAGTAAATCATATTCAATCATTGTTGTAAACCGTCAACGAAGCTTCGTTACCTAACATAACAGATGGTGAAAGCTGAAGATGATGCTCTTCACTGGCAGACGTTTGAGAATTGCTCTGGTTTGAATTATTCAAAAGAGAAATAACAGAATATATCCTTCAACTTTTCGTATACTTACACAAACTTTAAAGTAAAAATTTGTGCAAGATGAACAGAAGCAAAAAGCTTTTAAAAGCCCTTTAGCAAACAATTTAGGCTGTCAAAGTGTTGACTTCACAGCGAATATGTGATATAATTATTGCATAAGGAGAGTTTGCCATGACGAAATTTTCTAAAAGCTTTATATCACGTCAGCTTCTTGAAATAGGATTGTTCGGTTTAGCAGTTGATTTTGCGCTTGTTATGAGCTATGATTTGGTTGAAATCGACTACAAAACTAATCTTGTCGCTTTTTATTGTATTCTGCCTGTTGCGGCAGGACTTTTGATTGCGCTTTTTTCTAATTTTATCACTAAACACAATGTAAAAGCATTGCGCCGTAAGGAATTTTCGCTTAAAATCTCAAAGGAGCGAAGCTTTTTTGCAGTTTTTTCACTTGTAATGATTGTCGCTTCAGTTTTGAATATGATTTTTCTTTTTAACAAATTTCAACCGTACCTTGAAGAAGCTCTCGACTATGCTCAAAGAATGGCTTATTTAAAAAATGAAACAGAATCGAGCCGGCAAAGTGTCCTTGAAAAGGTTGACGCAAGATATAAGCTGTATCTTTATTCAGCCGGAATTTCTGTGGCTGCTTCCTGCATTTTTCAAACGGCAATTTATCTTTCTTTGGCAAAACGGCTTTTAGACATCTACAGAAACCCGTCTGATTTTTTAGCGGCAAAGGGAAAGAAAAGGTGAAGCATAAAAATGAAATACGATGAAATAGAACGCACTGTTGGAGTGGCGGATTTGCTTTATCCGTCACAGGAAAAGCTTGATGCGCTAAAAAAGCGGCGGGTAGTTTTAGAAGGCTATCCAGGCGATTATATACAAAATCTTGAGCTTGAAAAAATTGCGGAAATTATTTCTCCGCACTCGCAGTATCGGGTCATGGCGCTCTTTCGGCAGGTCTGCAACGACCCTGAGGTAACTAAATTCCGCTGTGATATTTTAGAGGATTTTCTATACGTAAAGCAGCTTGCAAAGGTGGTGCGCGAGGTAATAGACATAATGGCTGAAAACGACCGCAGAAGCCTTTATAAGCTTGACGAGCCTGACTGCTTTGACAGATTAAATGACGCAGCAGAAGCGTTTGAAGCCTACATTCGCTGTATTGAGCTTATGCACGAATTTTTTTCGGAGCATAGCAATGAAATTAAATCCGAGGGTATCACACGGCTTTTCAAATGGTTTGAGGACAGATACGAGGACAAGCATTTTGAAAAGCTCAAAAATGAAATTTCTCAGCTCAAGGATTCCATCAAAAACAGAATAAAAAGCGTCACCGTCTGCATAAATCTTGACGACAGACTTGTGCCGATTTCAGCTGGAATAGTTTCGCTCTCGTCGGAGCCTTACGAGCTTAAACCGTCTTTGCTTGACAAAATTATTTACCACGGCGCAAGATTTCCGCAGAATATCGCTAAGAATCTCAAGCATAGATATGTTGACAATGAATTTGGCGAGGACAAGCTTGTAAACACTGCCGACAAGGAGCTTTTTGAACAGCTTGACGACCTTACAGAGTGCTATGTTGACGGTATTGACCGTGCGCTCAGAGAGTATCAGAAAATCAGTCCAGAGGAATTGTTTGCACTTGAATACCAGCTTGAATTTTACGTTGGAGCAGTCAAGCTGATAGAGCTTTGCAAGAGCGAGGGACTTCCCATCTGCCGTCCGAAAATGCTTGATGCAAGCGAGAGAAAAGCAAATATAAACGGTCTTTACGACCTTGTATATTTCAACGAAAGCAAGCTCTGGAATTTAAAGCATAAGGACAAAAAAAGCGTTGTGACAAACGATATAAATTTTGACGACAACGCAAGATTTTTTATAATCACAGGCGCAAATAACGGCGGTAAAACCACCTTTATCCGTGCGGTTGGAATTTGTCAGATTCTCGCTCAAACAGGGCTTTATGTTCCTTGTGAAAGCTGCGAAATTTCCTATGTTGATTTTATCTACACACACTTCCCCAAGGAGGAACAAACAGGTATAAATTCCAGCCGGTTTACCACTGAAATCAAGGAGTTTAAGAAAATCAGCGATTTGATAACCGACAAAAGCCTGCTGCTTATGAACGAATCAATTCAAAGTACAACTCCGCAGGAGTGTACCGATGCAGCGACCGAACTCGTTAAGATTTTCTGCATGATTGGAGTACGGGGAATGTTCGCTACTCACCTGCTTGACGTCGCCGCAAAAACTGACGAGCTGAATCGTGACGAAAGCTTGGTTTCCAAGCTTGAAAGCCTTGTCGCAAGGGTTGACGAATCAACGGGCGAACGCATTTACAAAATCGAAAAAGGCAAGCCAACGCACACCAGCCGTGCGATTGAAATTTTCTCCGAATTTGGTATTGACGTAGAGGCTGTAAAAAAGAGAATCAAGGTTTCACATAAATAATTAAAATCCGCACACAAATGCAGCATTTGCAGTGCGGATTTTTTATTTTGCCAATTCAAATCACAATTCTAAACAGCAAAGGGCTTATGCTTAAAAATTTAATCTAAAAGCTTCTCACTCATCAGGCTTTTTAAATCCGAGCGTTATTTCATAATCGGTTTCAAGCGCGTTTTTCTTTTTCGCATTATTAGCATAGCGGTTTATAACAGAGGTGGATTTCTCTACTGGCTGCAAGGTTCCTGCTCCTGCCACACAGCCGCCAGGACAAGCCATCCCCTCCAGCAGATAGCCGTTGTATTTACCTGCCTTAGCCATCTGAAGCAGCTTGCGGCACTCACGCAGCCCCTGCGCTGATTCCACCTTAACCTCACGCTCAGGATCAAGCTCCTTTATAACGTCGGTAACAGCCTTTGCAACTCCGCCCGACACAGCAAAAATTCTGCCGTCGCTCGTTCCCTTGTCAAGCTCTACCCTTTCATTGTCTGTAATATCCTCAAATCTGACGTCCTTAGCCTCAAACATTCCCATAAGCTCTTCAAATGTCAGAACAAAATCAACATCGCTTCTGATGGATTTTCTTGAAGCCTCAAGCTTTTTAGCCGCACAAGGTCCGATAAACGCAATGCATGAATCAGGATATTTTTTCTTAACCATTCTCGCAGTCAGAACCATTGGAGTAAGTGCCATAGAAATGTTGTCCGCAATTTCAGGGAAAAGCTTTTTCCCCATCGAAGCCCATGCAGGACAGCACGATGTCGCCATGAACGGCTGGTTCTGCGGTACCTCTCGCATAAAGTCCTTCGCTTCCTCGATAGCGCATAAATCCGCTCCGATCGCCACCTCAACCACGCTGTCAAAGCCCAGCTTTCTCATTGCGGCGGTAAGCTTTTCAGGAGTCGCTTTAGCTCCGAACTGCCCTACAAATGCAGGAGCTACAATCGTAATTACCCTCTTGCCGCTTTTCATCGCATGGATAAGCTGGAAAATTTGCCCCTTGTCCACAATTGCGCCAAACGGACAGCTTACAAGGCACATTCCGCAGGAAACACATTTGTCGTGATCTATCTGCGCTCTGCCCTGCTCGTCCGAGGTAATAGCGTCCATTTCGCAGGCTGCGGCGCAGGGACGCTCCATTTTATTTATCGCACCGTAAGGACAAACCCCCGCACACCGTCCGCATTTGACGCATTTTTGCTGATCTATAACCGACTTGCCGTGAATAATCTCAACTGCGTTTTTAGGACAGACCTCCTTGCATGGGTGCGCAAGACAGCCCTGACAGCAGTCGGTAACATGGTAATGCTCTTCTGGACAGGCATTGCAGGCAAATTTAATTATATTTACAAGTGGCGAATCGTAATACTTCTCCGCTATCGCAGTTTCCTCTATCCCGTCAGAAACCGATTCATGCTGATCAATCGGTCTTAGCGGCAAACCGATAGCCAAACGCAGACGCTCCTCAACAATCGCACGCTCAAGAAAAATTGATTCTCTGTAAACCGCCTCGCTGCCAGGAACAATTTTGTAAGGCAAATCAGAAATTTTCTCAGAATAATCTCCGCCCTCGTAGGCTAAACGTGCGACCTCAGTAAAAACTCTGCGCCGTATGTCCGTCACCGATGAATAAATTCCTCTCATTTTCATAGCTTTTTCTCCTTTTTACTTTCCTATAGAGCATTTGACAAAAACCGTTGCTGTGCAGACGTAACGTACATTCGCGTCAGCTTCGACGCTCTGAAAAACGTAGGAAAACTTTGTGTATTTCAAGTTTTTCAGAGCAAGAAGATGGCGTGAAGATTTGCCGCGGATGTGCAGCAAGGGTTTCTATAGATGCTCTATACTTATTCTATCCTATTTTACCTCAAAGGTCAAGAGGATATATATAAATTTTCATGCTCAATTCGTTAATTTTTTGTCAATCTGTCAAAATGGCAAAGATATCAAATTCAAAATCTTTGTATTAAAAATTTTTGGTATGAACGCTTGAAAAATAAACACAAATATACTATACTTATTATTATAAAAACATCTGAAACAAATTATCAAATAATCACAAAAAAGTAAGTTCTGTGAAAAAAATGCTTGACAACATATCCTGAATATAACATGAGAAGAAATACGGATTTGTGGGTAAATTGGAAGTATGAGACTCAGAAAAACTACAATTTTGACACTCGGAAATTTGTAATTTGGAAGAAATGTCAGAGGATGAACAACGTTCTCATGTGGATGATAATGATGGATACTACCAAATACTTGGAACCTACGCAGCCGCCACTACTCCAAATTTATTTTACAATCAAACATATAATACTGAAAACTATAATGATATACAAGATATAAAAGAATCATGCTATGATATGGTAGATGATAGCATAGAATTTCGTCACTCAAGCTATGGTAATCCGAGAGCCTCTTGTCTACATCTTTACCTAAGTATGTTTCCAGAGGAAGCTAACTCAAGTGTGATTTATAAAGGTGTCGAGTATTCTGCGAGATCAGTTCTAGTAGGTTTGTGTTCAGACGCTTCGGCAGGTTCACATAATGTAGGTGATGAATTCTGTATAAGCGAAGATTGATTAAAAACAAAATAACAAAAAATATTGCAAACCTAAAATTTTAGAAATAACACCACACAAAAAAGAGCCACCCGAAAAGAGTGGCTCTAAATTTATGCAATTAGCTTGCTTTGGACATACACTTGCTAACTTGGAAGGAAAATCTGTCTGAATCTTTCGCTTTCATTGTCTTGTAGGTGGAGGTATCTTGGAAATGCCGCCACTCGCTAGAGAGCGTGTCCATGCCAGTATCCTTGAACGAATATTTTGTTCCTTTGTATGTGAATGTGTACCCGTTTAAAGATCGCGTCCAAAAGCTGCGCATTTGTGCTGTTAAGCATTCCTACAGAATAATTAGCCGCTTTCTTTGTGCAAGATGAAGAATAATACTTAATAGCCTTTGTGCTTAATTCGTGCATTTTGGTCGGCATTGTCAACTCTGTATAAGTGCCGCTAAGAGTTTTTTTGCTTTTTGTCATATTTTATTTTACAATGCGCCAAATTAAAATTTTTTTGAAAAAGGGGTTGACAAGAGAAAAAAACTGTGATATAATAGATAATGTTCATGGAGAAGTCGCCTAGCCTGGTTTATGGCGCACGACTGGAACTCGTGTAAGGGTTGATAGCTCTTCGAGGGTTCGAATCCCTCCTTCTCCGCTCTTTTACCGCTTGGAATCGTGGGCTTCAAGCGGTTTTATTCTAAAGGAGATACACAAATTGAAAATAATGAAAATCTCACACGCTTTGAGAGAAGTAATACTACTCAAAAAATTGGCGCAATCACGCCTGTTATTTAATTGAATCTACGGCTGATTTTGTTACTTTTTAAATTATAGAAAATTTTGCAAAAAATATTTTGACAGACTATAGCTTTGCAGTAACTTTTAATATTAAAACAAAAAAAAAATAAAAAAACCTATTGACAAAATGCTTTTTATATGGTATAATATTTGTTAAGGTTTTGAATTTGATATACGAGGTGTGGCTCAGTTTGGTAGAGCGCTACGTTCGGGACGTAGAGGCCGTGGGTTCGAATCCCGTCACCTCGATTTTTACAAGCTAAGATAAGCCTGCGAAAGAAAAACACAAGCTTATCTCAGCCGATAAAAGCATACGCTAAGTATGCGCTACCGACTGAATATATTAACAGCAAATTAGCTGAATAATATGTTTTTTAAAGTTTTTCGCCATGGTATACCGTGATAGTCCTTGTGCAAATAAAGGGCAAGCATACCAGTACTCACAAACCGCCTTTGGCAAAGGCTCTCGCTGCATTATTACCGCTGCATAAGTCTGTCACACAAATGCAGATTGCATGGTTTTTTGCAGCATAGTGCGCTATTTCGCAAGCCTGGCTCTGACCTACGGACTGATGTTATTTTCAAAAACGCCTAATCGGCTAAATTCCAGTCGTGTAAAAGCTATTTGCGCTGTCATGGCACACTGTAAACTATCTGTGAGTTCGCCGCTTCTCAATCTCATCCGACGTTGCTGTCCTACAGTTTCGGTAGGCTCACGTCCAATAGCGGCGGTCGTTATTCAATTCCGCTGTAAACGGCGTCATAAGTCATAAAATGGGAGTTTGCCGTTTATATACAGGGCAGAGTGAGCTGCTGTTCAAGTTGCTAATGAAAACAAAAACCTCTCGCCACAAAAAAACTTCAGCGAAAGGTCTTGACAAAATCTATTACTCATGCTATAATGATAGCAGTAAATTCAAAACTAAGTCCGAAAGCTACGCCAATAGCTTTTTGCGGTTATGAGCTTGTGTGTGTGCATACACACACAAGCTTGTTTTGTATTTCACTAACACTATTATAACACAAAAAAACACAATGTCAAGCGTTTTTGGCGAAAAAGGTACATTATTTAGAAAAATAATGTACAAATTTTTCAGTAGTTTTTTTGTGCGAAATGACGGAAACTCGAGTTCTGCTAACGCAGAAAGTAAATTTAAAGTAGCCGCTTACAAAATTTGTGCTTGACAAAACGAAATTCACGTGGTATAATATAAATAGAAAAGAGTACTGCACAGCCTTACGGCTAAGCGGTTCTCCCTCAAGGTTGATTTATATGTCTGGTTTTATCCAAACACAAACCGTCCTATGTGAGAGCAGGGCGGTTATTTCTTTTTATTGTTATTGCTGTTGTCGATAACTAAACCGACCTTGTTCCATTTTAGTTTCTCCTAGTAATTAATGAATTAACCCCACCAAAGGCGGGGCTAATATTTATACACATTTTCTTTCAGTCATTGACCTAAGCCAAGTTGAGGTTTCACTGTGCAACCCCTCCCGCAAGCTCCATCAATTAACGC
>X368_European_Ground_Squirrel__coassemble_26_pt1 | contig 30404 bp, 30 predicted proteins | sample X368_European_Ground_Squirrel__metabat2_low_PE_002 | metagenome-assembled genome bin X368_European_Ground_Squirrel
AATAAAGGCTTTTTCAGACCTGAAAAGTCATGTTCAGAGTTTTTTTATGAAAAAAAGAAATTTTTTTATTTTTTCTATTGACAATTATTTTTTTATATGATATAATTATTATGGCAAACATATTGCAAACATTAATATAAAACGAAAGGATCTGATTTAATATGTTCTGCACTACTTGCGGTACACAAAATCCAGATACATCTAAATTCTGCACAAGCTGCGGCGCTCCGCTTCAGACTCAGGGTGATCAGCAGACGGCTGACGCTCAGCAGGGTTTTCAGGCACAGGGTGAGCAGTCACAGCAGCAGTTTAACCAGCAATACGGCGCACAGCAGCAGTATAATCAGCAACAGTATAATCAGCAGTACGGCGCACAGCAGTATGGCTACTACGCTCAGCCCAGTGCAATTGCTGAAAGGAACATTGTCACTGCGCTTTTGCTGTCACTTGTTACCTGTGGAATTTATGGTCTTTATTGGCTCTATTGTCTGACTGAGGATTCCAACAAAATTTCAAACGAGCCTAATCCCACATCGGGAGGAATGGTTATTTTGCTTTCAATTGTAACCTGCAACATTTACCTTTGGTACTGGATGTACAAGCGCGGTGAGATTATAGACAACTACAATTTACAGCGTGGACTTCCTCCGTCAAGCAATTCCATTGTTTACCTTCTACTTTCAATTTTCGGCTTTTCTATTATTTCTTACTGTCTGCTGCAAAACGAGCTTAACAAGATTGCCAGAGGCGGTATCTGATACATATTGCGCGCTTTGTCATAAGCTGACGCTTGTCGGGGTGTTTTGAAATGATTGATTCACACAAGCGGCTTGACTTAATTAAAGCTACTGCTATTTTAATTTTAATCGGCGTTCTGTATTATATTTTTATCAATCTTACAGGGCTTTCTTTTCCATGTGTTTTTCATGAAATAACGGGGCTTAAATGCCCTGGCTGCGGAGCTACTCATATGATGACGCACCTAGCAAGGCTTGAATTTTCCGAAGCCTTTGAGAGCAATCCTTTGCTGTTTTTCATGTTTCCGTTTTTGGCGGTGATTTTTTTAATAAAGCTGATTTTTATGCCAAAATGGCTCGATTCAAAAAGTTTAATTTACAATGTAGTAATGATTTTTTGTTGTGCAGCTGCAATTGTTTTCGGCGTTGTGAGAAATCTTCCAATGATAAATATTTAAAAAAACTGATATTAGGGTATGTCAACGCACTTTAAAAGCCTCTGAAGCAAATGTTTCAGAGGCTTTGTTTTGTTCAAAGTAGGCTCTTTGTTTAATCTTTATCCAAGTAATTTTGTTCGCTGTTGCAAAGAACATAGTCAAGTATTCTGCCATAGATTGCAGAGGGATTTTGCATAATCTTGTCCTTTATATGCTCCGCCTGTTCGGTGTCGGGGGCAAAAAGCTTAAGCTCCATCAGTTTAATCCCACTGTCGAAAACTCTACAGCTTACTTCGCAGCCCTTTTCCTGCTCGCAAATATCAATCTTAACTGTATTTTCATTTTTAATCCTTGCAAAAAGCTTAAGTCCGGATGCGTAAATTCTATCCCTTACGCTTTTAGGCACAAGCCGCTTGAAGCTGTCGGCTCCTGCTTTACCCTTTTCAGTAAGCGCATAACATTCTTCACCGTTATACTCAACCTTTTCAATTATATCCGCTTCAAGCATTTCCTTAACCGACTGCATATAAAGAAAGTAGTCTACAAGCTCATCGGCTGTGGCAATCTGCAAAAGCTGGTCGGGCGTACAGGGTACGTCTATCTGATTTAGAAAATACGCAAGCAAAAGCTTTACCTCATACACTTCACGGGGATTTAAAGCCTTTGGATTTATATCAGGATATGCGTACATTTAAACACTCCTCTCTCCCCCATCAAAAACGATTTACTCCTCATCGTCTTCGGGGGAAATTAAAAATTTGGATACTGTAACATATGATTGAGAAGAGCGATATTAACCGCCGCTTCAACGCACGGCACTGCTCTTGGAACTACACAAGGGTCATGTCTGCCCTTTATTTCAATCGTTTCATTCTTGAGATTTTTAATGTCAACTGTATTCTGCGGCTGCGCAATCGAGGGAGTAGGCTTAAACGCAACACGCAAAGTAATCGGCATACCCGTTGAGATTCCGCCTAAAATGCCGCCTGCAAAGTTTGAACGTGTAACTACGTGCCCTTTGTCGTCAACATAGAACTCATCGTTATTCTCACTGCCGAGCATTTTTGAAGCGTTAAAGCCTGCGCCAAACTCAATTCCCTTTACCGCAGGGATTCCAAAAACAAGCTGTGCTATGCTGTTTTCAAGTCCGTCATAAATCGGCGAACCTATTCCTGCAGGAACATTCACCGCTATACACTCTACTACTCCGCCAACGCTGTCGCTGTATTCTCTTGCTTTTTCAATGTCGCGCTTCATGCGCTTGCCCTTTTCATCGTTTATTACAGGGAAAGCCTTTTCACGAATCGCCACAATGTCATCACGTGAGGTAAGTACCGAATCAAAAACATCGTCCTTTATGTTGTGAATCGCCGCTATATGCGCACCTACATATATTCCCCGCTTTTCAAGAATCTGCCCTGCAACCGCTCCTGTAAAGCAAAGCGGTGCGGTAAGACGTCCTGAAAAATGACCTCCGCCTCTGACGTCGTTAAAGCCCTGATACCTAAGCGCACCAGTATAGTCCGCATGACCGGGACGCACAAGGCTGTCAAGCTTAGACTTTGCGTAATCCTGCGAATGCTGGTCGGTATTCTGAATAAAAGCGCACAGCGGAGTGCCTGTAGTCTTGCCGTTTACAAAGCCTGACATAATCTGCGGCATATCCTTTTCTCTGCGCTGAGTAGAGGTGGCGTCCTTTTTCGGAGCTCTGCGAGCCATAAACTGCACAAGCTTGTCCATATCTATGCTTTCTCCAGGCGGCATATTATCTATAACCACTCCTATAGCAGGTCCGTGACTTTCACCGAAAACCGAAAAAGATATATTATTGCTCCATGTTGATGACATTGGTAATTCCTCCTTGTGTTAAGTAGTACACGTTGTAAAAATACAGTGCAGATTTTTAATTTTCAAGCGTCTGCACATCTGAGCCCAGACTGCGGTAATCCTCCCAAAAATCTGGATATGATTTTCTGACAGCCTCCGCTCCGTTAATTACAAGCGGTTTTACACACCTTGTCGCCGCAATCGCCATTGCCATTGCGATTCTATGGTCGTTAAAGCTGTCAACCTCGCCGCCGACAAGCTGCTTCTTGCCGTTAATGACAAGTCCGTCCTCCGTTTGTCTGACATCGCCGCCTATTTTATTAAGGCATTCGCTTATTGCCGCAAGTCTGTCACACTCTTTAATTCTTAGCCTCTGAGCGTTTGTAATATAAGACGTTCCATTGCAAAAGCTGCCAAGTACAGCCAAAATTGGCACTAAATCCGGGATATCCGAGCAGTCAAGCTCAAAGGGATTAAGCTCTCCATTTTTATTATACACTATTTTCTCAATTATTTCAACGATTTTTTTATCCCCTTGAAAAGAATTTACATTTAAGCCGTTAATGTTTACATTTGATCCAAGTGCATTAGCCGTTTCAAAGAAAGCTGCCTGCGAATAATCGCCCTCAACGCTGGTGTCAGACGGTTTATAGTGCTGCGAACCCTTGACAAAATAGCCGTTTTTAGTTTCCTTAATTTCAATGCCAAATTCAGACAAAGCTCCGAGTGTAATATCGACATAGGGTTTAGACTGTAGGTGAGAAGTTAAAACAATCTCGCTGTCATCGTTCAAAAGCGGAAGTGCAAAAAGCAGACCTGTAATAAACTGTGATGAAATATCTCCGCCGATGAAAAATTTCCCGCCCTTAAGCTTACCTGAAACACCAAACGGCATAGTACCGTTATAATCAAATGTGATTCCATGCTTAGGAAGCTCGTCCAAAAGCGGAGTAAGCGGACGATGAGGGAGCTTGCCCTTGCCGTAAAAGCGAGCGGAGGTTCCTAAAGCGCAAGCCACAGGCACTAAAAATCTCAGCGTTGAGCCGCTTTCACAGCAGTTAAGCTCTGCGCTTTCAGCAGGCGTTTCAATTCCGTCAATTACAGCGCGTTCGCCGTCAAAATCTATCTTAGTGCCGAGCGCTCTCATACATTCAATCGTTGCCAGAATATCTGCAGACGCCTGCAAATTGGATATAACCGACCTGCCCTCTGCAAGCGACGCCGCAATTATAAATCTGTGAGCGACGCTTTTGGAGGGAGGCACGGTAATCTCGCCGTGAAGCAGTGTGGGGAGAAGTTTTATTTTCATATAATTTATCCTTTCATAATTTTGATATGCTAGTCTTATTCTTCATTTCCAGAGATGAGAGTAAAATACTTTGTTCTGAATCCATTCAAACTTTTATCATCCATAAGAGATGGGTAAAAGCAGGATTTTTTCGATGAGGGAGAAAATGTATCATAAATATTTTCGTCACTTTCCTTTGACGCATCTATAAGAGCAGCTTCATATATGCCATACTCGGACATATTTTTGTTATAAAGTACAGCTTGATAAGCAAGTGCCGCCGTTGAGAAAAGCATTGCTGCATAGATGGCAATATTCAGAGTACATATCAGATTATTTTTTTGGCTTTAATCTTTTCCTTGCAAGAGGATAGGTCTACCATGTTTATAAGCTCAATTGTACATTGCAGACAGCCTGTTAAAAAATTTACTGCTCCTATGTAGGTTGGGCGAGTGGATAAAAAATCCAGAAAAGCCCATCACTGTTATACCTGCCCTCCCACTATTACATATCTAAATCTATGCACAATACTAAGAAAGGAGTCTTTTTAATAAGAAGCATTGCTAGAAAAAGAGTTAGAATTATAAGACAGCCTATGCAATAATCCTCAATTATCGTCAGAAAGTAGTAAGTACAGTTCAACAGGCTTTCCAAAATATCAAAAGAGGCAGTTAGATCTTTTCCTGCTCTGACAGAGTTTCCCAGAGCTAGAAGCACTACAAGGGTTGTAGGTACTGCGGATAAGAGCATCACGATTTGAAAGAGCCATTGCTTTCTTTATTGCCCTTTGCCGTTAAGCATTTTTATCAAGATAAGCAATATAAGCATTCCGCCTGTCATTTCATTAGTTGACGCTGAAATGAAAATAACTATACAGGCTGCGATTAGTTCTTTTGTATTCTGTAAAGCAGAGCATCGTTCGATAAGATAAATAGCAAAGAGAATCAGGGCTGATGGCATCAGGTAGTTGCAGGAGCCAGAGATCCATAGCACGTTGTCGCCAAAGCTTGGCAGGATAAATAACATTATGAGGTATATTGCAGGGGACAAAATGGTGTTCAGGATTTTCAATCTGCAGCCGTTTTTGAAATCTCTCATCACAAGAACTACATGAGTCTGCCAACAATGACGAAGAAAAGAGCATTAAATATGTTAAAAAACCATTTATTCGCATTTACAAATATGAAGGAAATCATATGAGTAAGTACTCTTCCTCTCGAATAAAGATAGTAGTTCTTTGCGGAAAGAAGATAATCGTTTAAAATCTGCATAAGTCGGTCGTCATCAGAAGGCTTCATGCTTAACTACACGAATTTAAAGTGCCAGTCATCACATATATATGGGGTTAGATAACTCAAAAAAGCAATTAGTGCAAACACGATAATCATAGTTATTGTATTAACAATAGAGATTATAAAGCGTGTGGTGGGGTACGTCTCATATTATTTCACATCTTTCATAAAATCTTGTTGGGGTAAATTTTTTTGAATATTTATCACATATTTTCTAAAATTTCCGCAATCTGCTCCCTTTCAATCTCCATTGCATAATTATTCTCTCCGAACTGCATCATCTGCCCGATACCCTTCTGGAAAACATATCTAAGCCTGCCGTCACGCACCTTTTTGTCTGTGTAAAGCTTGTCCAAAAGCTTTGAGCGGTCGATATAATTAGGAATTTTTATCGGGAGAACGGCACGTTCTAGCAGCTTTTCAACTCTCGTTCGCTCGTCAGTGCTTACAAAGCCCAGCCTTTCGCCAAGTCTGGCTTGCGCCGCAAGTCCAATCGCTACCGCTTCGCCGTGGAGAAGTCTGTAATCCGAAGCCGTTTCAATTGCGCGTCCTACTGTGTGACCAAGATTAAGAACCTCGCGCAGTCCGCTTTCACGCTCGTCAAGCATTACAACCCTGTATTTGACTTCGCAGTTGTGCTTTGAAATATATTCGCAGACTGTCGTGTCGCACTCAAAAACCTTTTCGATATTTTCCTCGAGATAGGCAAACAGCTCCGCATCGCCAAGGCAGCCGTGCTTTATCGTTTCAGCAAGTCCGCTCGAAAGCTGCTCTTTAGGCAAGGTTTTCCAAGCGTCTATATCTATGTAAACCTTTTTTGGCTGATTGAACATTCCGATCAGGTTTGTCGCAAGGGGAGTGTCAACGGCAGTTTTACCGCCGATTGAAGCGTCTGCGGCAGAAAGCAGCGTCGTGGCGAAATTTGCGAACGGCACTCCTCTGCCAAAGGTTCCGGCAACAAAGCCCGCAAGGTCTGTGACTACTCCGCCGCCGACAGCAAGCACGCCGCAGTCGCGTCTGAATCCTGCCTCAAGCATGGAATCCTCGACAAACTCTTTCATCGCTCTGGTTTTGCTCTCCTCACCTGTTGGAATAACAAAAAGCCTTGCGTCAACGCCTTTTTCGCATAAGCTTCTGTAAATTCCTTCAGCGTAAAGCTTTTCAACGTTTGAATCGGTGACAAGCGCAATATGTCTGCCGCCTAGCAAGCCGTTTAAAATGTCGTTTACGCACTCTTCAGCAAGTGCGTGACCGATTTCTATATCATAGGAATCATCAACAAGCTTTTTTAGTTCAACTGAAAATTTCATATATTTCCCCCTTTTGCATTGTCGGCGTAGGGATTGTACGCCGCAAAGCACCTTTCTTTATTATTATATCAGATTTTTTTGCATATGTCAACGAAAAAGAAGCAAAGTCTGTCAGAAATTTTTATCGAGATAAACATTTTTGGATTAACTTTGAAACCTTTGAAGCTGATGAGGAATGGCAAAAGCATTGTTTTACAAGTACTTGTGTAAGGTTATATGAAGCTGTTACAAATCATCAGTAAATCTGTAAATAATGTATTAAGGCAGTAAAAACAGCTTGCAATTTTGAAAAAAATAATATATAATAAATATATAGGTGCGTTTTGCACCTGACAAGAGGCTTTTTTAAGAGAGCCTATTTGTTTAGAAAAAATTTCCAAAAAAAGCTTTTGATTTTTGGAAAATATGGAGGTACTTAAAAATGATAACAGCTGGAGATTTCAGAAATGGAGTAACCTTTGAGGAGGACGGCAATGTAATGCAGATTGTCGAGTTTCAGCACGTTAAGCCTGGAAAGGGAGCGGCTTTTGTAAGAGCTAAGGTTAAGAATGTAATCAGCGGTTCGGTGGTTGAAAAAACCTATAACCCCAGTGCGAAATTTCCTACCGCTTATATCGAAAGAGTGGATATGGAATATAGCTATAATGACGGCGATTTGTATTACTTTATGAACCCTGAAACCTATGATATGGTTCCGGTAAACGCTTCGGATCTTACCGATAATTTCAAGTTTGTAAAGGAAAATATGGTCTGCAAGATTATGTCCTATAAGGGCAAGGTGTTTGGCGTTGAGCCTCCGTTCTTTGTTGACCTCGAGGTAACTGAAACCGAGCCTGGAGTTAAAGGCGATACCGCTACAAACGCTACTAAGCCCGCAATTGTAGAAACAGGTGCGGAAATTAAGGTTCCGTTGTTTATCAATACAGGCGATAAGATTAGAATTGATACCAGAACCTGCGAGTATATGGAGCGCGCTTGATAGGAGGCGGTTGAGGTGAATGAGCTTTCAAAAAAGGTCGGTTACGTCAGAGGTCTAATGGCAGGGCTTAGCGTTGACGAATCCACTTCAGAGGGCAAGGTTTTAAATGCTATGGCGGATTTGCTTGAGGAGATGTCGCAGGCGATAGCTGATTTATCCGAAGAAAACGATATGCTTATCAGGCAGTATGTTTTGAATGAAATAGATAACGCACCTGACGATGAAAAAGCTGAGAATATAATAGATGATCTGGAAATTTCTCAGCCTGACGAGGAGCTTGATGAAGACGAGCTTTTAGATGAAATCAGCGAGAAAATCGAAAATGAGCTTGCCGCCGAGCAGGAGCTTGATCTGGCTGACGATATAATAAATCTCACTAAGGAGCAGGTCGGCAGCGAAATAAAGGAAGCTAAGAGCAAGCTTGACGAGCAGTCTAAAAAGAGCGAAGCACTCAAAGAACAGCCGTTCCAGGAGGAAGTGCCGCCTGTAATTCAGAGCGAGCAGCATAATGAAGGTGAGCAGGAGGATATAGCCTATGAGTGTCCCTGCCCAGTCTGCCATAATAGCTTTCCGCTTACAACGGAGCAGCTTAACAGAGGCTCTGCACATTGCCCGTTCTGCGGAACTCATCTGGAGTTCGAGCTTTAAAAAAGAAATGCTGCCGTTAAAACGGTTAGTATAAAAGAGCAAATCTAAAACCATTGCCGCATCTGTACCGCACTGCTTTTAGAAATGCCCTATATGCAAACGCACAAAACTAAATTTTTGTTTCAAGGGGTGGTGGAAGTCCACACCGGCGGTAAGAGTCCGCTACCGAGCTTTTAAGGCTCGCTGAATCGGTGAAATTCCGATACCGACAGTTACAGTCTGGATGGAAGAAGCAACAGATAAATTTTGCATTGCAAAGTCTTTTGACGTCCCTGAAAAAAGCATTTTTCAGGGGATTTTTGCGTTATTTTTCTGCTGTTGACCCACATACTTATTGGAGGAATGTATTTATGTCAACTGCTAATGTAATTGAAAAGAAGAAGTTTTTTACCACAAGGAGAATGGTGGTAATCGCAATGATGAGCGCACTTGCCACGGTGATTTATTATCTTGATTTTCCCGTGCCGCTTATGCCTAGCTTTATAAAGCTTGATTTGTCAAATGTAATTTCGCTGCTGGCGGGATTTTCGATGGGACCGACCTCGGGCGTGCTTGTGTGCCTTATAAAGAATGTTATTCACCTTGTTATCAAGGGTATGGGAACTACAATGGGAATAGGCGATATATTTGATTTTGTGACAAGCGCAGTATTTGCCTTTACCGCAGGACTGATTTATCAGCATAATAAAACTAAGAAAGGTGCGATTATAGGTTGTGCAGTCGGTGCGATTGCGTTTGCACTGATAAGTTTGCCGCTTAATTATTTTATTGTTTACCCAATATATTTTAAAGCTTTCGGAGGAGAGGCTGCGATTTTGTCAATGTATCAGGAAATCATGCCGAGCGTTAAGAATATCTTCTCTGCGCTTTGCATTTTCAATCTCCCATTCACCTTTGTAAAGGGCGTAATCTGCGCAGTCGTGACGGTGCTTATCTATAAACCGCTGTCGCCGATTATCAAGGGCAAAGAATAAATAAAAAACCAGTGCGTTTGCAAAAACAAGCGGCAGTTAATTTTGAACTGCCGCTTATATAATTATCCGTCTAAATAAATAATCCCGTCAATATCTTCAAGGTTGGGATAGTTTTCAAGGAGGTCTTCTCTGATGTAGATGTAAGCCTCAGAGGTTGAATATGAAAATTTCCAGCTGTGATTTTCACTTGCAGTGTAAACCTTAACATAATTAGGAATATTTTTATCATCATTATACAGTATATCAAAGTACATATCTATGGCGTTTCCGATAAAAACATCAGGATAGCCCATGCAGCGCCACTCCTCAAAGACTTCATCTACGTTTGATGTTAATTTGAGTCTTGTATACATTATATCAGGACTGTCATTATTGAAATTCATAAATATATTTTCATTTGTGTATGCGCACATAGAGGTTGCAAGTGGTTGATAGTTTGTAACATTTAAAATATCATAATCGTCAATTGTTTTTGTATCTTTACTTAAATTGCCGAAAGTCGATGTTTTCTCTTTACTTTTATCTTTATTCTTAGGCTCTGCTTCAAAAGTCCACGAGGTCATTATATTTAATTCGTCAAGATTATTTTCCTGTATAAAGGTTATGAGGGCTTGGCTACAGCCGTATAAGTTTTTAATATCAACAGTGGAAGCGTAAACGGAAGAAATTACAGGGCTTATAAGAATAACAGTACCAAGGGTGAAAATAACTTTGTTTAGAATAGGGCTTTTTATCAGGGATAAAAATTTCTTTGCAATTTCAATCGAAAATTCAAAATTGTCCTTTTGGGCGCATATCCAGATTATAAATAAGAAAAAAGCAGTAAGTATACCAATGTGATAAATAGAATAATATTTTAAAATCAAAAAGAGTGCAAAAAAATATATGGGACTAAAAGTGTTGCAAGCTCATTGCATTTTTTTGCGTAAAAAATTAAAAAAACCATTACGGCTATTCCGATAAAGCAGTCTAAAATCAGCATGACAATTCCGGGCGAATATGCTCCGCTGTAATTACCAAAAAACACTCCTATGAATGCGTCAGAGGGGAACATCAGGATATAATATATGTTTTTCAATCTGTCGATAAAATCATTAGTCATAGAACCATAGTAAACATATTCTGCCGGAATAATCATAGCGATTAAAGCTAAAGCAAAGACTGCAAGTCCAAGCAGCTTATAGCAGCGTTTGTCTTTGAAAATTCCTGAAGGCCTTCCGCTCTTTATGTGGCTGATAAAAATCTGAATTACCCAAACTACGCAAAGCATTCCAGCAAGAATAATACCGTAAGCGTGGGAAAGACATAAAAGCACAAGAGAAAGAATATGTGCAAGCGGTTTTTCATCACGCTTATTATATGTAAGAGCCGCAAGCATAAGAGCCAGATAGACAATAGAATAGGGTCTTGATATAACCCCGAACTGATAAAAGAAATAGTATGAAAAAGGAATCAGCCTGCGTACTATTTTTGGAAACGGGGATTTAAAAATCACAAGCGCATTTGCCGCAGTAATAAAAATGATATTTACAAGTGCAAGAGAAAAATTGACAGGCGCACCCAGCTTTGCGAAGGGGAGTAAAATCAAATGCCACAGCGGTGGGTGACCCTCGTAGTGAGGAATGGAGAACAGAATATCCTTTATGCTTGCGCATTTTGCAATTTGCCATGCCTGAAGCTCGTCAAACCAAGGCTCGTGAAAGCAGCTTACAACTGAAACCGCAATTACATAAAGAATAAGAACCAAAAGATCGAATTTTGTGCGTTCAAAGCCTAGAAATGAATCCCAGTTAAGGTGTGGGGGGGGGTAGTTTACGTTTGGTTAGTGTTTGTTCCATAAAATATTCTCCTTTGATAAAAAAGTATCGGCTTACTTATTATACCACAAAAAATATCATGCGTCAATACAAGGATGAAATTTTTTTAATTTATAAGAGTCTGAATTTCCTCAGCTGTAAAGGTCGGGTGGAAATATATATTTACAGCCTGAGAAAGCATAACTGCGGCGGTGCTTACAAGCTTGTCTATCGGCTTTGGCGTGACGATTATATCCTTTAAGCGTTTATCATCGCTGAAAATCCTTGAAACTGTAGGTATACCAATAGCGGCGGTGGGGACGCCGAGAGTTTTTTGTGAAAGCTCATCACGGGAATTTTCTACTCCGCTTCCTGGAGAGATTCCAGTCGAGCAGAGCTGAACCGTCCGCCCCATATGAAAAGGGTCGGAGCAAGCGAGAGCGTCGCAGACTATAACCTGAGCGGGCTTTATTTTTAAACACAGAGCCTGTGTGATTTCAAGTGTTTCAAAGCCTGTCTGAGCCATAACGCCTGCCGACAAAACCGAAAGCTCAGAAAGCTCTCCCGTTTCCTTTTCGGCAGCAAGACGCTTTATGTGCCTTGTAGCAAAAATCTTGTCTGCGCAAATTGGGCCTAAGCTGTCAGGGGTGATTTTTCTGTTTCCAAGCCCTAAAAACAAGGCTGAAGACTTTTCAGCGCAGACCTTAGCAAGCTCAGCGGCGATAGCTGAGCATCTTTCAGTGAAGCAGCCGCAGTATTCGTAAAAGGGGTTATCAGCTTTGAGCGTGATATATCTGCCAATCGGCTTGCCAAGCTTCTGTGCGGCTGTTTCGGTTAAAACCTCTATGTCAGTAATGCGAAATTGCGATTTTTCATCATATCTTTCATCAAAGCGAACTCCGCTTACTTTTTCACTCCCTGTCAGCTGATCGTAAGCTTCATTTGCTAAATCTGTGTTTATAGACATGGTATTTTCCTTTCATTTTTTTGCATAAGCTAAAAAGTTTTTTAATATTTTGAGAAAATTTTTGTGAAAAAGGGCTTGCAATTAAATTTGAAATGTGGTATAATATTCACAGTGCTTGTTTAAATGGGCTGTTCGTATGTTCCTCTCAGTCATGCGAGTAGTTTATCCGAGTGAGTAAAAATTATTCTTTTAAAGGGAGGTTTATCAATGCCAAATATTAAGTCGGCTAAAAAAAGAGTAAAGGTTAATGATAAAAAGGCTTTAAGAAACAAGGCTATAAAGAGTGATCTTAAGACTGCTCTGAAGAAGGCTAACGCCGCTGCCGCTGAAAATTCCGCAGACAAGGAAGCGGTAATCAAGCAGGCGATTAAAAAGGTTGACAAGGCTTGCGCTAAGGGCGTTATTCATAAGAATAATGCTGCCAGAAAGAAATCATCTCTGGCAAAGCTTCTTGCTTAATAAGGTAAAGTGTTTTAGTGTCCGCTCTGACCCAAGCGGACATTTTTATTTTTTCACGTAATTTTCACCGTTTCGTTTATAGTCCATTCAAATAGTGTGGTACAATTTTTATGGTTAGAAAGTCAGCGAATTATTAGAAAGGACGACAAGTAATGAAAAAGCGGATTGACAATTCAACTCAGAACGATAACCTTATTCCGTCTGATGATTATGAATATGAGAAAGAGCTTGCTAAACAGGAGACAGAAAAGCAAAGGCTTGCACAGCAGCGGCTTGAGGAGCAGCAGGCTGAGCTTGAAAGAAAAAAGTGCGAGGAACAGCGAAGAAGAGAGCGGCAGATAGCACAGGACAAGCTTGATCTTATGAAGATGAAGGCGGGTGTTGCCGATGAATCGGAGGAGATAAAAGAGGTTCACGAGGAAAAGCGTGTCTTGACGGGAAAAGAAAAGATTTCTAACTTCTGGTATCACGAAAAAATGTGGATTTGCTTTGCGATTTTTATTGTCGCTGTAGTAGGCTTTATGGTTTTTGATACGGTTACGCGTGAAAAGGCTGACATCACGATAATTATGATATGTGATAACGCTCTTAGCGGAGATACAACTCTTGAGCTGCTGGAGGAGAGGATTGAACGGTATACTCCAGATTTAAACGGCGATGGCGAAATCCATGTTCAGATTATGGATTGCGCGCTTAACGAGTACAGCACCGACAGCTATTATACGACAAACAGTCAGAAATTTTATGCAAATTTGCAGCAGGGCTCTATAATAATGGTGCTTACCGATTCAAATACCGACCCTGATCATCAGGCACTTATGGTTGACGGTTTAGAGGAGGTTCTGCCTGACAATCCTTACATTGACGAGTACGGCTTGTCGCTTAATATGCAGTTTCTGGCTGATGAAATTCAGTGTGAAAATATGCCGAACGACATTCATCTTTGTCTGCGCCGACCAGTTTCAACTCTGGACGATTCGCTTGAGGATATGCAGGAAAATTATGATATAAACCTTGAAATCTTTATTGATCTTGCAAATGCGCTTGCTCAGGAAGCGCAAGAGTGCGGAGATGAGGGCTTATCTACCGAGCCGTCGCCGCTGTATGGTTCAGAGAGCGCAACGGACAGCGAGGAAACAAGCGAGGTTGATTCAAAAGCTGAGGACTTTGTATCAGAATAAACATTATTCAGACGCTTTGCAGTATTTGTACAGCGTCTGTTTTTGCAAAGCTTGAAAATAACAATAGGAAATTTCGCACCGTTTTCACAGATTTTTTTGTAAATTTTTTTTGCCTTTCATTTACACCTCATTATTTGATGATAAAATTATTAGCAATAAAAACAACATATAAATCTTTTTCAGAGGGGGCGATTTTGTGGAGAAGAGAATTGCGGTGATTCCTGCATATGAGCCTGACGAGAGCATGACAGAAACCGTCAGGAAAGCATATGAAAGCGGATTTTTGGTTGTGGCGGTTGACGATGGAAGTGGAAGCGAATATGCACATATCTTTGACAGCGTTAAAGAGTTTGCACACGTTTTGTCTTATCCTCAGAATCACGGAAAGGGATATGCGCTGAAAACGGCATTTAAATATATACTTGAAAATTTCAGTGGTGATTTTATCGTTGTGACTATGGACTGCGACGGGCAGCACAGGGTGAGCGATGCTCAGAGAGTGTGTGCTGAATCGGAAAGCAAAGGCGGAGAGCTTGTTATAGGAAGCCGTAAACAGTCTGCTGATTCACCGCTTAGAAGCCGCTTTGGAAATTCTGTCACAAGAATGGTTTTTAAAATTGTCACGGGCTGCGGAGTTTACGACACTCAAAGCGGATTAAGGTCTTTCGGTTCGTCTATGCTTGAAAGAATAGCGCAGATTGAGGGCGAACGATACGAATTTGAGATGAATGTGCTGATGGAACTCGGTAGGGCGGGGGAGCCTATTCATGAAATACCTATTGAAACAATTTACATAGACAATAACAGCGGTTCACACTTTAATCCGATCAAGGATTCGGCGATTATCTATAAGGAAATATTGAAATTTTCCGCCTCGTCCTTTACGGGATTTTTAGTGGATTATGCAATGTACAGTCTGCTTGTTGCACTGCTTGGAACAAATTTTGTTGTTGCGGCGAATATTCTTGCGAGAGTAGTAAGCTCAACGGTTAATTTCACGATAAACAAGAAGCTTGTCTTTCGTTCGGACGAAAAGCTTGTCAAAAGCGCAGTGAAGTATTTCACGCTTGCCGCCTGCATACTTATCTGCAATACCGCTTTGCTGTATCTGCTGACAAATGTTCTGAAAATGGGTGTGTTTATTGCGAAAATACTCGTTGAGATTTGCTTGTTCATTATAAGCTGGATTGTTCAGCGCAGAGTAGTTTTTAGAAAAAAGGCGAGGGAAAAAGCATGAGTAAAAAGAAATTTATTTATCCTGTTTTGTACGGAGTAGCTTTGACAGGATTTACGGCATATGCGCTGCTTGATACGTTTGTGATTACACGCTCGTATCAGACGACGGTTGAATCAAATTTTTCTGCGTCTGATACCTACTCATCGGTGTTTTCTACTTCATCAAGCAGTTTAGCGGATGAAAGCTCCGCTGCGGATTCCTCGGTTTCGGAGAGCACGGACGCTTCATCGTCTGAAAGTGCTCAAGCAGAGGAGTCTGAAAGCTCACAGACCGATACTCAAAGCGAGGATTCTTCAGCGTCAAGCCAGACTGTAGTTTCAACCGACAGCTACAGTGATAAGAATATAACAATAACGCTTACCGAGTACCGTGAATATGACACGTCAATTTATGTTGCTGATATAACGCTCACTTCGGCTGAATATCTCAAAACGGCTTTTGCGGAGAACACCTATGGGAGAAATATAAAGGAAAAGACCAGCGAGATAGCCGAGAGCGTGGGCGCAATACTTGCGATAAACGGCGACTTTTACGGTGCGCAATCGGAAGGTTATGTTATCAGAAACGGCATACTTTACAGAAGCGATGCGGCGGAGAATAATGAGGATTTGGCTATACTGACTGACGGCAGCTTTCAGATATTCAATGAAAGCGATTACTCTGCGGAAAGCGTGCTTTCAAGCGGCGCATGGCAGACCTTTGCGTTTGGTCCTGCGCTTGTTCAGGGCGGTGAAATAGCTGTTACAGAGGACGAAGAGGTAGGAAAATCAATGGCGAGCAATCCGAGAACGGCTATTGTAAGCTACGGCGGACTTCATTATGCGTTTGTGGTAAGCGATGGACGAACCTCTGAAAGCGAAGGACTTTCGCTCTATCAGCTTGCCGAGTTTTTGCAGAGTATAGGCGCACAGACGGCGTATAATCTTGACGGCGGCGGCTCAAGTACAATGTATTTTAACGGCGAGGTTGTAAACAATCCGACGACAAACGGCAAAAAGATTAAAGAAAGGAGCGTGAGTGACATTGTATATATCGGATATTGATGAGAGAAAGCTTTTGGCGGCAAAGGTTTGCAGAACATATTTAATTATTTCAGCATTTTGCGCATTGTTTGGAGCGATTTATGAGTATTTCAGTCATGAGGTGTATTCATACTACATGATTTACGCATTCGGCTTTCCACTGGTTTTAGGTGCGCTTCCGTTTGGATTTTTGGCAGCTTCAAAAAGCTGCAAGGTTCCTACAACAGCGACAAGATATATTTACCATTCGTCAATTGCTACGCTTACTGTAGGTTCAGTTTTTAAGGGCGTTCTGGATATTTACGGAACGACAAGCTCGCTTACCGCAATATATTTCTATGTCGGAGCGGCAGTGCTTGTGATTGCGCTTATTTTAATAGTGATTGGAGTTATGATAAATAAAACTCCTGCGCAAAATTCAAAAAAGACGGAGCAAAGCAATGCTGCGAATTGGTAGTTAATAAAATGTTAAATTAGTGTAAATGCTCAAACTGTGCAGATATGGTGCTTGACTTTACAAGAAAAATATGATAAAATTATAGTGGCTTTTTGGATAACAAGAGCTGTCGGTTTCAATATTTGAAGCGGACGAAATTAAAATTTTAAGGAGCGTTGACAAATGGATTATTTGGAAATTGTAAGTGTTGTAGGACGTGAGATTCTTGATTCAAGAGGAAATCCTACTGTTGAAGCAGAGGTTACTTTAGCTGACGGAACTGTTGCGAGAGGCACAGCGCCCAGTGGAGCTTCTACCGGTGAATTTGAAGCGCTTGAGCTTCGCGATGGCGACAAGTCAAGATACGGCGGCAAGGGTGTTACAAAAGCAGTTGAGAACATCAATACAGTTATAAATGAAACAATTACGGGAATGGATGCTTCGGACATCTATGCTGTTGACAAGGCTATGATAGACGCTGACGGAACTAAGGACAAGTCTAACCTTGGCGCAAACGCTATTTTGGCAGTATCAATCGCCTGCGCAAGAGCGGCGTCAGTTTCACTTGACATTCCGCTGTACAGATTCTTAGGCGGAATTTCGGGCAACAGACTTCCTGTACCGATGATGAACATCTTAAACGGCGGAGCACATGCCGCAAACACTGTAGACGTTCAGGAATTTATGATTATGCCTGTAGGCGCACCAAGCTTTAAGGAAGCACTCAGACAGTGCGCAGAGGTATTCCACGCTTTAGCCGCACTTTTGAAATCTAAGGGTCTTGCTACCTCTGTAGGCGATGAGGGCGGATTTGCTCCCGACCTTGCAAGCGACGAGGAGGCTATTCAGTATATTCTCGAAGCAGTTAAGAACGCAGGCTATGAGCCTGGCAAGGACTTCATGATTGCTATGGACGCAGCCTCCAGTGAGTGGAAGGGCAGTGCTAAAGGTGAATATGTTCTTCCTAAGGCAGGAACCAAATTCACATCTGCACAGCTTATCGAGCATTGGAAGCAGCTCGTTGAAAAGTACCCGATCATCTCGATTGAGGATGCTCTTGACGAAGAGGACTGGGAGGGCTGGCAGCTTCTCACTAAGGAGCTTGGCTCTAAGGTTCAGCTTGTAGGCGATGATCTGTTTGTTACCAACACCGAAAGACTTCAGAAGGGTATCACTCTTGGCTGTGGAAACTCGATTCTTATCAAGCTCAATCAGATAGGCTCTGTTTCTGAAACTCTCGAAGCTATCAAGATGGCTCACAAGGCTGGCTACACAGCAGTTACCTCACACCGTTCAGGTGAAACTGCCGATACAACAATCGCAGATCTTGCGGTAGCTCTTAACACCTGCCAGATTAAGACAGGCGCTCCCAGCAGAAGCGAAAGAGTTGCGAAGTACAACCAGCTCCTAAGAATTGAAGAGCAGCTTGGCGATGCAGCTGTTTATCCTGGAATTGCGGCGTTTAATGTAAAGAGATAATTTAGACAAAATAAAAATGTCCTTGCTTTAAGCAGGGACATTTTTTTATTTGCGGCAACTGTTTTGAAAAGTGAGGTTTACTGTGGATAAAATTGATCGGACCTTGAACCAAAAGCTTAAGGTCTGACTTGATTTACTGACAATTGACGAATTTTCACGCAAAATCACAGCGAATTTTATCAATTCCAGACAAAATAAAAAACTCCTCAAAACCGCCTAAAATAGCGTATTTTGAGGAGTTTTAAAATCTGGAGCTAAGGGGATTCGAACCCCTGGCCTCTTACATGCGAAGCAAGCGCTCTACCAACTGAGCTATAACCCCATATTGATACTTGACTTATTTATTTTATCACTTTGACTTTTGATTGTCAATAGAGTTTACCGAAATTTAATATTTTATTTATCTGATTTTGCATGGATAGCTATGCAGTCAACATTTTTAGAAGCTTAAATTAAAAAAAGAGGCGCAGCCCATTTGGGAGCGCCTGAAACTTATCTCAGCACATCGTCTGTAACGCTTTCGGCGGCGTCAAGTCCATCGTCAATGCCGTCTGCAACATCATCGCCAATTTCGTCAGCCTTGCTCATAGCGTCATCGGCTGTGGAATCCGCCTTGTCGGCAAGTGTATCGGAGCTGTCCTCGTCCTTTTCATCGCTGCGCTCCGTTTCAGCTGTTGTTGTGGTTTTTGTTGTGGTGGTTTCACTCGCAGAGGAGGTGTCGTTGCTGCTTGAACAGCCACTTAGCATCACAGCCGCTAATACTGCCGCGGCTAAAAATGTTGTTGGTATTTTCATTAAGATGTTCCTTTCCTTATAAATTATTGCGCCTGAAATTCTGCCACTTTTTTCGGCTGAAAATATTATCTGCACTTTTTTTTTGTTTTTACAATATTTATTTAGAATCATGAAAATTTCAAAAATCGTTTCCGCAAATATTGACAAACTCACTGATTCGATTTATAATTATAATTGAACATATGAAAGGGTGATAAAATTGCTTACTTATGAAAAGCTTAAGGAAAACGAAGAGGCAAAGGCGTATATTGTTCAGGCGGATGAATCACTTAAAATGCTGGGATATACCGAACATGGCTTTGCTCATGTAGGGTATGTCGCCCAAAACGCAAGGTATATACTTGAAACCTTAGGCTACGGTGAGCATGATATAGAGTTGGTTCAGATTGCCGCTTATCTTCACGATATAGGAAATTTAGTCAACCGTATAGAACATTCTCAGAGCGGAGCGGTAATGGCGTTCAGCCTGCTTAATCGTCTTGGAATGGAGCCGCATGATACGGCGGCAATTGTAACTGCGATAGGAAATCATGACGAAGGTACAGGAGTTGCAGTAAATCATATAGCTGCCGCTCTTATCATTGCGGACAAATCGGACGTGCGCAGAAGCAGGGTGAGAAATACTGATAAAACCACCTTTGACATTCACGACCGAGTGAATTACTCTGCGAAAAAGTCAGCACTCAAAATAAACAGCGAGCATAGCCTTATCAAGCTTAAGCTGTCTATTGATACGCAGTATGGCTCTGTGATGGACTATTTTGAGATTTTCTTAAATAGAATGATTATGTGCCGCAAGGCGGCGGAGTTTCTGGGGCTGGAATTTAAGCTGATAATAAATGAACAACAGCTTATTTGAGTGAAAAGAAATTATTAAAAGCTGTGAAAATCTGCCTTTAGGCTATTGACAAGCAGGATTTTTTGTGTTATTATATTAAGGGCGTTTCTAAAAGCCCTTGAAGTATTGATACTAGCTGCTTTGCAGTATTTTGAAAAGGATTGGTTCTTAAAATGGTACGAGCAATTGTGGGCGCTAACTGGGGCGACGAGGGCAAGGGCAAGATTACCGATATGATGTCGCAGGAATCGGATATAGTTATACGCTTTCAGGGCGGTGCGAACGCAGGTCATACTATCGTGAACGACTATGGCAAATTTGCGCTTCACACGCTTCCGTCAGGCGTTTTTTCACAGCGCACCACTAATATAATAGGCAATGGAGTTGCGCTTAATATACCTGTTTTGTTCGGCGAGCTTAACGAGGTTATCCAAAGAGGAGTGCCGAAGCCTAAGCTTATGATTTCCGACAGAGCGCAGATTGTTATGCCCTACCATGTTCTGTTTGACCAGTACGAGGAGGAACGTCTGGGTAAGGCAAGCTTTGGTTCGACAAAGAGCGGCATTGCGCCTTTTTATTCTGATAAATATGCAAAAATAGGATTTCAGGTTCAGGAGCTTTTCGATGAGGAGTATCTCAAAGAAAAGATTTCAAGAGTGTGCGTTCAGAAGAATATTCTTCTTAAACACCTGTACAACAAGCCTGAAATCGATGAGGAAGAGCTGTTTAATACGCTGATGGAGTACCGCGCAATGGTCGAGCCTTATGTGGCTGACGTTTCGCTTTTCTTAAATCAGGCAATTAAGGACGGCAAGGAGATTTTGCTTGAGGGACAGCTAGGCTCGCTCAAGGATTCAGACCACGGAATTTATCCTATGGTAACCTCCTCATCTACACTTGCGGCTTACGGAGCTATCGGAGCAGGTATTCCGCCTTATGAAATAAAGAAGATTGTCACCGTCTGCAAGGCTTATTCGTCGGCAGTCGGAGCGGGAGCTTTCGTTTCGGAGATTTTCGGCGAGGAGGCTGACGAGCTAAGGCGCAGAGGCGGAGACGGCGGCGAGTACGGCGCAACCACAGGCAGACCGAGAAGAATGGGCTGGTTTGACTGTGTGGCTTCAAAGTACGGCTGTAGAATGCAGGGAGCGACAGATGTGGCGTTTACCGTACTTGATGTGTTGGGGTATCTTGATAAGATTCCCGTGTGCGTAGGCTATGAGCTCGACGGAGAGGTCACAGACGAATTTCCTACCACAAGACAGCTTGAGAGATGCAAGCCTGTGCTTGAAGTGCTTGACGGCTGGAACAGCGATATAAGAGGAATACGCAGCTATGAGGAGCTGCCTGAAAACTGCAAAAGGTACATAGATTTTGTCGAGCGGCATTTAGGCTATCCGATTACAATGGTTTCAAACGGACCTAAGCGCGAGGATATAATCTACAGAGATTCAAAGCTTTAAGGAGTGAACTAAAATGACATTTGAAGAAATTTTGACAAAGGTAAGAGAAATGGCAAAGGGCTATGACGTTTCGGGAACTAATTTTCTTGCCGTACAGATAAATCTTACCGGGAAAAATGGCGGAGTTTTCTACGTTGAAATTAAAGACGGCAGAGTGAGCATTGAGCCTTACGAATACAACGACCGCAATTGCGCAATCACTATAAGCTCGGATAATTTTCTAAAGCTTATTGACGGCAAGCTTGACGCCGTTGTAGCGTTTACTTTGGGTAAGCTAAAGGTAGATGGAGATATAGGAAAAGCATTGGAATTTGCAAACCTGTTGAAGTGATTTTTGAAGGGAATGATTTTGATGAGTGATACTCTTGACGCAATTAAGGAAAGACGGAGCTGCCGCAGCTTTAAGCCTGACGCTCTGGAAAGGGAAACGATTGAAAAAATTGTCGAGGCAGGAACCTATGCCGCTTCGGGCATGAACAGACAGTCGGCAATTATTGTCGCTGTTACAAATAAGGAATTGAGAGATAAGCTTTCTAAAATGAATGCGGCGGTTATGGGACGTGACATTGATCCATTTTACGGTGCGCCTGTCGTTTTGATAGTGCTTGCAGACAAGAGTATGCCGACATATATCTATGACGGCAGCCTTGTTATGGGAAATCTCATGCTTGCCGCTCACGAGCTTGGAATAGGCAGCTGCTGGATTCACCGTGCGAAGGAGGAATTTGAAAGCGAAGAGGGCAAGGCTATTCTGCGTGAGCTTGGTATAGAGGGCGACTATGAGGGAATAGGGCATTGTGTACTCGGCTTTGCAGACGGAGAAACAAAGCCTGTCTCACCCCGCAAGAAAAATTACGTTTATTACGCCGAATGATTGAAGTCAGCGCATATTCAAAAAGTATGTGCTGAATTTTTCTAAGTGCACAAGGTGCTGAACTCTTAATTTTAACAGAGCTGAAATTTCTGTGCAGAATAAAAAATGCAGGTGATAAATTGATGGCTTTTCAGTCTGAAAAGGAAAAAATAAGGAATTTTTGTATAATCGCTCACATAGATCACGGCAAGTCAACGCTTGCGGACAGGATTTTAGAGCTTACAGATACAGTTGCGCTTCGTGATATGGAGGAACAGCTTCTTGACAACATGGACATTGAGCGTGAGCGTGGAATTACAATAAAGGCTCGTGCTGTGCGGCTTAAATACCATGCGGAAGACGGAGAGGACTATATCTTTAACCTGATTGATACTCCCGGACACGTTGACTTTAACTATGAGGTTTCACGTTCGCTTGCCGCCTGCGAGGGAGCGATTCTTGTCGTGGACGCTTCGCAGGGCATAGAGGCTCAGACGCTTGCGAATACCTATCTTGCAATTGAGCATGATTTGGAGCTTCTGCCTGTCGTCAATAAAATAGACCTGCCAAGCGCAGATCCGGAGCGCGTATGTAAGGAAATTGAATCGGTTATCGGAATGCCTGCGCTTGATGCTCCTAAAATTTCTGCTAAAACGGGAGTGAATATCAGAGAGGTTCTCGAACGGGTAATTACCGATATACCTGCGCCAGGCGGCAATGATGAAAATCCTTTCAGCGCGCTTATCTTTGACAGCTATTACGACCAGTACAAGGGAGTGATCATTTACGTCAGAGTGACGGAGGGCTGCTTAAAGACAGGTGATGTGATAAGGCTGATGGCGGCTCAGACGGAATTTCAGACTACGGAAATCGGCTTTATGGGAGCGACCGAGCTTGTGCCGATAGGCGAGCTTCATGCAGGCGAGGTCGGCTACATTGCGGCTTCTATCAAGAATATAGGCGATACCAGAGTAGGCGATACCGTCACAAGAGCGGACAATCCCTGCGCAGAGCCTCTGCCAGGCTATCAAAAGGTAAATCCTATGGTGTATTCGGGAATTTATCCTGCCGACGGAGCTAAGTATCCAGATTTGCGGGACGCTTTGGATAAGCTGGTTTTAAATGACGCTTCGCTTTCATTTGAGCCTGAAACCTCTGCGGCGCTTGGCTTTGGTTTTCGCTGCGGCTTTTTGGGACTGCTTCATATGGAGATAATTCAGGAGCGTTTGGAGCGTGAATATAATCTTGATTTAATCACAACTGCGCCGTCTGTAATATACAAAATAAATCTCACGGACGGCAGCACTGTATTTATAGATAATCCGTCAAACTATCCCGACCCTGCGCTGATTGAATCGGCGGAAGAGCCTATGGTAAAGGCAGAGATTTTTTCTCCGCCTGAATTTGTAGGAAATATAATGGAGCTTTGTCAGGACAGACGAGGAACGTTTAAGAATATGGAATATCTTGACGAGAACCGTGTGGATCTGCACTATGATTTGCCGCTTAACGAGATAGTCTACGACTTTTTTGACGCTTTAAAATCACGCACGAGAGGATATGCGTCCTTTAACTATGAAATCAGCGGCTATCAAAAGAGCAAGCTTGTAAAGCTTGACGTTTTGCTCAACGGCGAATGTGTGGACGCTTTGTCGTTTATTATCCATACCGACAAGGCGTATCAGCGCGGCAGAAAAATCTGTGAGCGGCTTAAGGAAAATATTCCTCGTCAGCTTTTTGAAGTTCCTGTTCAAGCCTCAATCGGCGGCAAGGTTATAGCCAGAGAAACAGTCAAGGCTCTTAGAAAGGACGTCCTTGCCAAGTGCTACGGCGGCGATATTACCAGAAAGAAAAAGCTTCTTGAAAAGCAAAAGGAAGGAAAAAAGCGTATGCGCCAGCTTGGAACGGTAGAGGTTCCGCAGGAAGCGTTCATGTCGGTGCTTAAGCTTGACGATGATTAAGCTTTTGAGATAGATTGAACAAGGTTCGGACAAGAAAGGATTCGTCAATGAAAGATATAGACAAGGCAATGAAATATTTTATCGGCTTTTCTGTCGGTTCTGCGGTGATTTTGCCGATTGTCTGCGAGATGTATGCGAATATTTCAACATATTCGCTTGTGTTTGTATTCGCATGGGCTGTGTTTGTCGGAGTGAAATTTTCTTTTCTGACGACTAAAAGCGCAATGCTTGGAATTACCGCATATGTCTGCTCGTCAGGAGTTTTAAGCATCTTCGGGTATCTGATAATTCACCCTCACATAAAGAGCTGGTTAGAGGAAAATTCAACCTATTTCAGCTTGTCGCTTGAAAGCATGGTGAAATACTGGGCTTCGGCTTTAGGCTTGCTTTTGCTTGCGTATTTTATATACTTTGTCAAGCTTGGCGTCTTAAAAGCGACAGGCAGACTTAAGGAAAACAGCAGCTCGGCGGCTTCGGCGATAGACAACGCTTTCAGCGACGACGAGTCATGACGGGTATTTATATTCACGTTCCGTTTTGCCTTAGAAAATGTCCCTACTGCGGCTTTTACTCTGTTAAATACGACAAATCGCTCTGCGAGATGTACACTCAGGCTGTTTGCAGAAATATTTACAGCTATAAAGGGGAAAATATATCTGCCGACACACTCTATTTTGGCGGTGGAACTCCCTCGCTTCTGACAGCTTCGCAGATTTCAGAAATTTTAGATGCGGCTGCGGCGGTTTTTAAGATTGACAATGCTGAAATCACAATAGAAGCCAATCCGTCAAGCGTTAATTTTGAGAAACTTAAAGTTTACCGCTCGATAGGAATAAACCGAATTTCATTCGGCGTTCAGTCGGCTGACGACACTCAGCTTGAATTTTTAGGCAGACTGCACAGCTTTGAAGCTGCATCAGAAGCTGTAAACGACGCTTTCAGAGCGGGCTTTGAAAATATCTCCTGCGACCTTATGCTGGGAATCGCTTATCAGGACGAGCTTTCGCTTCGCAAGAGCGTCAATGCGCTTTTGTCACTGCCGATAAAACACATTTCCGCTTATATGCTAAAAATCGAACAGGGTACTGCATTTGACAGTGAGGAAATTTATTCTCTGACTGCCGATGAGGAGCTTATGTGCAGGCTGTATCTGTCGCTTTGCAAGCAGCTTGAGAGCAGCGGCTTTGAGCATTATGAGATTTCAAACTTTGCTCTTGACGGCAAACGCTCAAGGCACAATATGAAATACTGGACGCTTGAGCCGTATATAGGGATAGGACCGTCCGCACATTCTGACTTTGCCGATAAACGCTATTTCACGCCGAACAATTTGGAAAGCTTCGTCAGGCTTGAACAGGCTGAAAAAATAACTGCGGAGGACAGTCCTGACCGGGCGGAGGAGTATGTTATGCTCTCACTGAGAACCTCAGACGGCATTGACAGAAAAAGGCTTGAACAGCTTTCAGACGCAGATTATGCCGATTCGGTTTTTGCACGCGCGGCATGGCTGCAAAAAAAATTTGCAGGCAAGGGTGACCTTTTGAAGCTTGAAAGCGATAAGATTTCTCTTAACAACGAGGGATTTTTACTTTCAAATTCCATTATCACCCATCTAGTCAGTGGGTAAAACCACCAAAATTTAAGGTTTAATATTGTGCAACTCTACAATATATCCGTTTTTGCTTGCGCAATTGGACAAAAAATGTTATAATAAAAGCAGAAGGAAGAATAAAGTACAGCTTTTTCAAAGAAAACAGAGGGGTTTTATAAAATGAAAAGGTTTTCTATAATTTCAGTGATTTCAGCATTCGTAATGATGCTGACGGCTGCGGGCTGCTCCTCTGAGGACGAAGCTGAGGAGATAGTTATTCCGATTTATGAAACGGACGAAATAGACTACAGGACTGAGGAAGCGGTTGTAGGCGATATTTCACAGAAATACTACGCCGATGCGAATTTCGGTTATCCCTATTCAGAAACAGTTTCCTTTTCGATGAGCGGAACAATTGAATCGGTAAATGTCGCAGACCTTGACACGGTGAGCAAGGGAGATATTCTCTGTACGCTAAATTCCGATGAGCTTGATTCGCAGCTTGAGGAAAAAGAGGTCTATGTAGAACAGGCGGAAAAGACGCTTGAAACGCTTAAAGAGAGCGGCGGTTCGGCTACAGAGATTGAGCTTGCCCAGACGGATCTTGAGCTTTTGCAGCTTGAATATGACTATCTTGAAGCGTCAAGGGACAATTACAATGTCTATGCTCCATGCGACGGGGTTTTCAAGGCGAGCAATTCCACAGCGTTCAGCTCTGATATTTCCGACCAGAGAGGTGCCGATGTCATTTTGGTTGAGGGAGCTACCGTTTCTGCTTCGCAGTCCTTCGGCACGATAGAGGATCATTCGCAGGAATATCTTATCTGTGATGTTTACGATATCACGCTTGAAAATGTGAACTTTGGCACTCGCGTTACGCTTACTCAGACTACAGACGAAGCGACTGGCAAGGTGGTTGATATAATCGAGGGCGACAACAGCGGCATGAGTCAGACTACATACGTCATCCTGCCCGATGAGGGCTCGGGGCTTTCTGATATGACGGTGAGCTGCTGCTTTGAGGTGTATTCAAAGCTTGACACGGTAATAGTCCCGTCAGATGCTGTAAAAACCTCTGGCGACAGAAGCTATGTCAATTTGCTGATTGACGGAACAAAGATAGAACAGGACGTTGAGGTCGGCATAGTTGACGGTGACGAAACGGAAATTACAAGTGGTCTTTCAGGCGGCGAGCAGGTTATAGTCAATTAAAAACACGGTGAGGGCGATAAGCTTTTGCTTTAGATAAAACAAAGGAAAGGTAAGTAAAGACGTTTGGTCTTTCATCAGGAGGAATTTTTTCAATGAGAGATTTTATGAGTAATATTTGGGTCAAGCGATGTGTTGCTATATTTAACATCACCTATCTTGCAGTAATTGTACTGTTTACCTACGCTACATTTTTATACGATTTGGAATTTGCAGACGGCAAGGAGGCAACATTCCTTATTATCTATTCGGTAGCGTCAATTGTATTTTTTCTGCTTATGCTTTATACAAAGGATATGTTTATTACAAAGCTGGTAAGCGTGTTGCTGCTGCCGATAGTGTTTTTCTTGCTTTTGTTCAATCTGAGCAACGCAAACTGGACGCTGATTGTTCCGCCATTTATAGTAGCAATTGTAATTTTCTTTGCAGCTAACACAAACGAAACTGTAAAGGTGATATTGGGTACAATTTATCTGCTTCTGTACGTGTTGGGAATTGTAGTATACTTTGTCTGCAATATGCTTTTTGGAGGTTCAGAGGTTGAAACAGTGCTTGATATGAATTTAGATTCAGATTCGTCAATCTACTCGGCGTATTCAAGTCAAATGGCGCATTTAGCGGAGGTTGTTGATGATGACAACGCAATTTCACCTGACGGACGCTACCGCTTTTATCTTGCGGACGTAAGCGACAGCGACAAGGGCTGTATAAAGATTTATGTGGTACCAAACGGACAGGATATAAATTTGAAATTTTTCTCGCTTAATCAAAAGGGAATAAGAAAAACCATTACGACAAAGGGTACGCGCTACACTGTTCCTGATGTAGGCTGGACGGTCGAGGAGGACGATGATGGCAATCAGATCCTCTATGTTGCATACCGTCTTACCGACAGCTCTGGCTGGACAAAATCTAAGGTTGTTAATATGCCTGACAAGAACTATTTTGAATTTCTTGGAATTACAGGATGATATTCTATTTAAACACCTGGATTTTGAAGTTCTGGGTGTTTGCTTTTCTTGAATGAGGTTACGTAACGGTTACAAATATGAGCTTTAACAAAAAACATCTTGACAATTCATATTTTTTGATGTAAAATAGTTATATATAGATAAATCAGGTATATCACCGTTTGATTATCCTAGCTTTTAAAAAGTGGTAATTAAAGGAACGATTTTGATATATCAGATCTTAGTTTGTATATGCTCTTAAAACATATAAGGAAAGAGGTTATGAAAATGATTTTTAAAAGACTGTTATCTTTAACGGCGGCAGCAGTATTTGCTCTGTCCTCGTTCTCTGTACTTGCCTTTGCAGACGATGAGGAGGAAGAGGAAGAAGCGATAGAATTCACCTATGATGAATCCTATCTCACCGACACAAAGGAGCCTGCCTTATCCTTTGACGGTTCGGCATTTTCTGATTACATTCACCTTACTCGCGACGCAGGTGTAGGAGGAATAAGCTTTGAGCAGGACAAGGACACATATTACCAGGGCAACTCGCTTGTGGTATATGCTTCTACCAGCGGCTGCGATGGATATTTCTCCTGTTCGGGAATGGTAAGAGATGACAACAACAATCTTTTGTATCCTGACGCTCCTGATGCAGAGGAGACAGACGATATAACCATTATAGGAATAGAGCTTCACGCAGAGGATTTTGGACTCAGCTGCTTTGACGGTTGTCTTATAAACTTTGCATACCGTCTTACCGAAGAGGACACAGCTTTGCTGGACAGCTCTGTATGGGTTTTTTCGGCAAATGAAGACAATGTGCGACAGGTAAATTCGCCTACGCAGCTTGAAATAAACACTCTTGCGGATAACAACATTTCCCAGTATCAGACAAACGGACTTTTAAGTGTTCCTGCGGATTCAAGCTCAACGAAGATTATATTTGAAATTCCCACACAGGGAAGCATTGACGCTGCTGTTCTTTATCTTGACAACATTACGATTTCTCTTCCTGACACAGTTGAAGATTACGGATATGTTGCAAACGTTGACAGCTACAATGCAAGTGCTGAACCAAGAGAGGGCTCTGACGAGCTTAAGATTTCAAAGACCACTAGCTTAGGAGATACAACATCAGAGGTTGAAAAGTCCAGCGATGGAATCAGCCCTGCTATAATCATTGTAATTATCGTAATTGTTTTGATAGTTGCAGCTGCGGTATTCTTTATCATTAGGAAAACGAAAAACAGGTTCTATTAAAAGCACTACAGCGTTTTGACGCTTTAAATAAAATATATAGCCAATATTTATCTGCACTGTCCCAATTTGTGCGGACGGTACAAAACCTCTATCTAAGGTATAATATTAAATTAAGAAACAAACTGATTTTGCATTTGAGTGGAGTCAGTTTTGTTTTTTGAATGCGAAAATTATTGTAAAAAATTATATAATCAAGCATTATATCCTCGCCTTTTAGGCAGCATAGGATAAAATGCTGTTATCGTATAAATCTTTTATTATGAACAAATATCAATAACCTTGTGTTGTGGGTATATACGATATATCCCATGACACTTTTCTGATTTGCGTTTCTCTGCATTATATCTCTTAAAGAAAGCTTTTATCTGCTATTTGATAAATCCTGATTTTTCTCCGATTTCATTTTGAGTCATTCCATCTTCTTTCATTTTAAATATTTCTTTTTAATGGATTTTGCGTATTGTTTTTATTTAGCGATTTGGTTAGAGAAATTATAGTTTATAAATGTAAAACGCACATATTTACAGGTTTACAGGGAAAGCAAAATGCTGTAAAAGAAACTTGACAAAATCTAAAAAACTGTGTATAATAAAAGTGATGAAGAACAACAAATTTTGAAGTGAATTAATTTTCAGAAGATTAGCTATGAAAAGTCAATAAAAAAGCGAGAAAAAGTTTTTCGAGCAAGGGGAAAGTGCTATTATCATTAAGAAGCTTGAAGATAACACGAATAAGCTTGTGGGAAGTGTGAGCTAAAGCTTAATAAATGCGCTTTTTCTCAAGCAATTTTGAAATCACAGTACCTTTTAGCTCCCCAATACCAAAGATAATCAACGTCCATAGCTTGTTCAATGATAGCTTTAATTCTCGTCAATCTGGCTTTTAATTAACTCAATCTAAGCGATCGTGTGTGCTTTTTCGCAAATAAAACTGTGGCTTTACACTGCTTTAAGCAAGCTTGTTGCTGAAGCTAATCAAAAATCCCACAGCATCTATCACATTACCGTATTTTTTAGAAAGGAGGATATGATATAGAGTTATCTATATCATACAAATAGCCATGAACCAATACAAACCAATACCGATAGGCATAGAGGATTTCAAGGAAATCATCGACAAGGGAAGCTACTATGTAGACAAAACCAAGATGATTCAAGAGCTTTTGGATAACAGTGCAAAGGTCTACCTTTTCACCCGCCCCAGACGTTTCGGCAAAACACTGAACATCAGTATGCTTCAACGCTTTTTTGAGAAAACAGATGAGGATAATTCATATCTTTTTGATGGACTGAATATCTCTAAAGCAGGAGAGAAATATATGTCTTATCAAGGACAGTATCCTGTTATTTCACTGTCGCTTAAGAGCATGAAGCAGGCAAACTTTTGTGATTCATTTGTTTTATTTAAAAAGA
>X368_European_Ground_Squirrel__coassemble_27_pt1 | contig 28133 bp, 29 predicted proteins | sample X368_European_Ground_Squirrel__metabat2_low_PE_002 | metagenome-assembled genome bin X368_European_Ground_Squirrel
TCAACAAACTGTTTGTACAAAGTGCACAAAATATTTTATTTTTAACGAGAAAAATTATTCAAAACAATGAAAATAAAAGAATGGAATAAAAAAATGCTTTTTGGTATTGCTTTTTTCATCATAATTTGTTAAGATATATATAGATGATTGTTATTATTTTTTGGATAGAAGGGGGCTGGCAATTATGTATTTTAGAAATCACACCGAACAGGAAGAGAGTAAGAATCTTAAAATAATTACATCTTGCTGCATTGGCGAAGCTGTGCCGCTTGAACTTTTGTCTAACGATGTATTTTCAAGCCTGATTTTAGGCGACGGCTTCGGCGTCTATCCGTCGGAAAACCGAATTGTAGCTCCAGTAAGCGGAACGGTCAAGGACATTTCAGAAAACGAGCATGAGGTAACGATAAAAACTGACGACGGAATAATTTTGATTGTTTCAATTGGCTATAACTCTGCTGATGAAAGCTTTGAGGCACATTGTCTGCTTGATATTGGCGCAGGGTTGATGCAGGGAACGCTTATCTGGGAGCTAGACAGTGAAATCTTGAACAGCGAAAGCAAGCTGACGGCGGCTGTTATAGTTACAAACATAAGCGAGCTGCCGACCTTTAATATTCGTTACGGCAAGGTTAGCCGTCTTGACACCCCCATAATGACAATTTCGATGAGCTGAAAAAGTGTGAGCTTTGTCAGACTGTCAGACGCTTGAATTTTTGCACGGTGTTAAGAGGATTTTGTAAAATGAATATTGACTGGGATGTGGATAAATATACCAGAGATTTTAGTTGTGTGCCGTCCTATGGTGAGGACGTGCTTAAGCTGATTGATTTGCCAAAGAGTAGCTTAGTCGTAGATTTAGGCTGCGGCGGCGGTGTGCTGACAAACACGCTTTTTCAAATGGGCTATCAGGTCTTAGGGATAGATTCGTCAGAGGATATGCTGTTAAAATCGAGAGAAACATATCCGAGTATAAAATTTCAGCATTCAGACGCTTTGGATTTTCGGTTAGAAAATAAGGCGGACTGTATCTTTTCAAATGCAGTTTTCCACTGGATTGATAAGGACAGACAGCTATTGCTTTTGGAAAACATTGCCCACAATTTAAAGGAGAATGGGATTTTGGTGTGCGAGTTCGGCGGCTATGGCTGTGCGAAAGCCGTTCGCGGCGCATTGGAGCGTGCGTTTTCTGAAAGCGGACTGGAGTATAAAAACAGCTTTTATTTCCCTACGATAGGCGAGTATGCGCCGCTTGTGGAGAGTGCGGGAATGAGAGTGGAATATGCAGTGCTTTTTGACAGACCAACACCTTTAAAATCTGGTGGAGTTTCCGACTGGATAAGAATGTTTATAAAAGCTCCGTTTGAGGGAGTTGAAGCAAAGCTAACTGAAAAAATAATTTCAAGAGCGGCTGAGTTGACCGAGCCTGTGCTTTATAAAGATGGGGATTGGTTTGTTGATTATGTAAGGATCAGAATTAAAGCAAGAAAAATTTGAAGCGGCTTTTAATGAGCCGTTTTTTTATTTCAGGCAAAATATCGTAAATTTTTTTTGTCTTTGAAAAAAGGTATGTACATTTTCGATTTGGTGTGATATAATAATAAAAAGAGAAAAACCAATTTTGCTTATGAAAGGACGTGGTGGGATTGAGCCAGAAGATGACGCTTTACGGCTTTAACAATCTTACTAAAACACTAAGCTTTAATATATATGACGTCTGTTATGCGCAGACTAAGCAGGAGCAGCAGGAGTACATAGCTTATATCAACGAGCAGTATAATTCCGAGCGACTGACAAATATTCTGTGCGAGGTTACAAAGATGATCGGCGCATGTGTGCTTAACATATCCAAGCAGGACTATGAGCCGCAGGGGGCGAGCGTGAATGTGCTTATCGCCGAATCGGGAGCAGAGCCGCCGAGAGTTGACGTATCCTGCAATAGAGGCAATTACAGGCTAAGTCACGAGATGGTTCACGCTCATCTTGACAAAAGTCATGTGACGGTGCATACCTTTCCTGAATGTCACCCTGACAATTCAATTACCACTTTCAGGGTTGACATAGACGTTGCGACCTGCGGAACAATTTCTCCGCTTAATGCGCTTAATTTTCTGATTTCAAGCTTTGATTCGGATATTATCACCCTTGACTACAGAGTAAGGGGCTTTACCCGCGATGTTTTAGGTACAAAGTATTTTATAGACCACAAGATAACCTCCATTCAGGACTATATTGACGATGAAACGCTTAAACGCTATGAAGCTGTCGATGTAAATGTTTACCAGTCTAATATCTTTCACACCAAGATGTTTATCAAGGATATAGATTTGCAGAATTACCTGTTTAAGCGTGACGCCAACAAGCTTTCAGAAGAACAGAGAAATGAGATTCTGACAAGTCTTAAGCATGAGATGGAGGAAATCTTCAGCGGCATGAACATTTACTATTGATATTTTTGAGATGGGGAGGAATTTTTATTGGCTCTTACTCAGCAGGATGCGCCGCTTTATGATGCGCTAAAGGGATATTTAAAAAACAGAGTGGTAAGGTTTGACGTTCCGGGGCATAAGGGCGGACGAGGAAACAAGGAGCTGAGAGATTTTTTAGGCGAGCAGTGCATGAGGATAGATGTAAATTCAATGAAGCCGCTTGACAATCTCTGTCACCCTGTTTCGGTTATAAAGGAAGCTCAGCAGCTTGCGGCGCAGGCTATGGGAGCTGACAATGGCTTTTTTATTGTCAACGGAAACACCTCCGCTGTGCAGACTATGATTTTTACAGCCTGCAAGTCGGGGGATAAGATAATTATGCCTAGAAACGTCCACAGAAGTGCAATCAACGCTCTTGTAGTCTGCGGTGCGATTCCGATTTACGTCAATCCGGGAACAAACAAAAGGCTTGGAATAGCGTTAGGAATGAGCGCGGACGATGTTGAAAGAGCGATAAGGGAAAATCCCGACGCAAAGGCAGTTCTTGTGAACAATCCGACATATTATGGAGTATGCTCCGATATAAAAAGAATAGTCAAAATTGCTCATGAGCATAATATGCTGGTACTGGCAGACGAGGCTCACGGCACGCACTTTTATTTCGGTGAAAATCTGCCGATTTCGGCTATGGCGGCAGGTGCGGATATGGCGGCTCTAAGTGTACATAAAACAGGCGGTTCGCTTACCCAGTCGGCGATTTTGCTGTGCAAAGACAGTGTTTCGGCAGGCTATGTTCATCAGATAATAAATCTCACACAGACTACAAGCAGCTCGTATCTGCTTATGGTTTCGCTTGATTTAGCGAGGAGAAATCTTTTTCTCAACGGCAAAGCGATGTTTGAAAAAACGCAGAAATATTGTGAATATGCAAGAGAGGAAATCAATAAAATCGGCGGATATTACGCTTACGGCGACGAGCTGGTAAACGGCGATGATTTTTATGCCTTTGACAGCACAAAGCTTAGTATTTACACTCGTGATACGGGGCTTGCAGGGGTTGAGGTTTATGATATTCTGCGTGACGAGTACGATATTCAGATTGAGTTCGGAGACATAGGAAATATTTTAGCGATAGTTTCGTCAGGCGACAGAGAGCTTGAAATTGAGAGATTTTTGTCGGCGCTTTACGAGATAAAGCGGCACTATTCAAAAGACCCTGCGGGAATGTTCGACCATGAATATATAAATCCTAAGGTGGAGCTTGCGCCGCAGCAGGCTTTTTACAGCGAAAGCGAGGCTGTGTCGATAGAACGCTCTTGCGGCAGGATAAGTACGGAGTTTGTGATGTGCTATCCGCCTGGAATACCTATTTTAGCTCCCGGTGAGCGAATAAGCTCTGAAATACTTGCGTATATTCGCTACTGCAAGGAAAAGGGCTGCTTTATGACGGGTACGGAGGACATGGATTTAAAGTATATCAACGTGGTAGTTTGAGAGGTAGTATTATGGAGCTTTGGTTTTCAGAAAATCATACGGATTATGTCAAGCTTTCAATCAAGGTGAAAGAGCAGCTTTATTCAAAGAAAAGCTACTATCAGCAGATTGATATTTTGGATACCTATGAGTTCGGACGTGTGCTTGTGCTTGACGGCTATATAATGCTGACTCAAAAGGACGAGTATGTTTACCACGAGATGGTAACTCACGTTCCCATGGCGGTTAATCCTGATATAAAGAGCGTGCTTGTGATAGGCGCAGGCGACGGTGGAACGCTTCGAGAGCTTTGCAGGTACAAAACGATTGAGCGTATAGATATGGTGGAGATTGACGCTCAGGTTATAGAGGTCTGCAAGAGGTATCTGTCGACTACAGCCTGCTGCTTTGACGATGAGCGATTGAGTCTTTATATCGAAGACGGACTTAAATTTGTAAGGCACTGGGAAAACGAGTATGATTTGATTATAGTAGATTCAACCGACCCGTTCGGACCGGGAGAGGGGCTTTTTACAAAGGAATTTTACGGCAGGTGCTTCAGTGCGTTGAACGACAAGGGAATACTGATAAATCAGCACGAAAGCACCTACTATGACAGCTATGTTGACATGGTTCAACGTACCCATAAGCGCATAAGCACAAGCTTTCCTGTGAGCATGGTTTATCAGACGCATATTCCGACATATCCGTCAGGACAGTGGCTTTTCGGGTTTGCCTCAAAGAATCTTCACCCTGTTTACGATATTAAAGACGAACGCTGGAACTTGCTTGGAATTAAGACCAGATACTACAACACCGAGCTTCACAAGGGCTGCTTTGCTCTGCCTAATGATGTAAAGGAGGTGCTTGAAGGCTGTGAATAGATTTGAAAGAAACGTGCAGAATTTTTTAGGCTGCGACAGCGGCTATGAGGAGTCGAAAATAGTTATCTTCGGCGCACCGTTTGATAGCACGACAAGCTACCGCCCCGGCACAAGATTTGCCTCTGCGGCGATGAGAAACGAGTCCTACGGAATTGAAACCTATTCGCCTTATCAGGACAAGGATTTAGAGGACATATGCGTATTTGACAGCGGAGATTTAGAGTTGCCGATTGGCTCTGCCGAGTTGGCTCTTGCCGACATTGAGAGCAGAGCCGAGATGATAATTTCGGACGGCAAAATTCCCTGCATGATAGGCGGAGAGCATTTGGTGACGCTTGGAGCGGTTAGAGCAATGGTGAAAAAATATGCGGATTTACAGCTTATTCAGCTTGATGCTCATGCCGATTTGAGGGAGGATTACTTGGGAGTTCAGCTCTCGCACGCCTGCGTTATGAGAAGATGCTATGAGCTTTTAGGCGACGGCAGGATTTTTCAATTTGGCATACGAAGCGGTACACGAGAGGAATTTGAATTTGCAAAATCGCATACTAATATGAGAAAATTTGACCTTGCAGGGATTGAAGAAACTGTACAAAAAATTGGACAGAAGCCTGTGTATTTCACGCTTGATTTAGACGTGCTTGATTCTTCTCAGCTTCCTGCCACAGGCACTCCTGAAGTGGGAGGAGTAAGCTTTTTGAATTTAATGGGAGCGATTAAAGAGATAAGCGGACTTAATATTGTGGGCTTTGATATAAACGAGCTTAGTCCGCCATACGATCAAAGCGGAGCTTCTACGGCGCTTGCCTGCAAGCTGCTAAGAGAAATGATGCTGTATTTTTACTGAAAGGAAGTTGATTTTTATGTCAAGAGCATTGATTATAGGCGCAGGCGGAGTTGCAGGCGTCGTTATACACAAGTGCTGTCAGAACAGTGAGGTTTTCAGTGATATTTGCATAGCAAGCCGAACCAAGGCTAAATGCGATAAATTTAAGAGCGAGCTTGAGGGGAAAACCAAAACGAGGATTTCAACTGCTCAGGTGGACGCAGACAATGTGCCTGCGCTTGTGAAGCTGATTGACGAATACAAGCCTGATATTGTTATAAACGTTGCGCTTCCTTATCAGGATCTGCACATTATGGACGCTTGTCTTGAGTGCAGAGTAGACTATCTTGATACGGCGAACTATGAGCCTCAGGACACGGCTAAGTTTGAATATTCGTGGCAGTGGGCATATCGGGAACGCTTTGAAAAGGCAGGAATAACGGCGATTTTAGGCTGCGGCTTTGATCCTGGTGTGACGGGAGTTTTCTGTGCCTATGCTCAAAAGCATTATTTTGACGAGATTCACTATATAGATATTTTAGACTGCAACGGCGGAGATCACGGCTATCCGTTTGCGACAAATTTCAATCCTGAAATAAATATCCGAGAGGTGTCGGCTAAAGGCTCTTACATTGAAAACGGAAGGTGGGTTGAAACAGAGCCTATGGAAATCAAGCGTGAGTATGATTTTGACGAGGTGGGCAAAAAGGATATGTATCTGCTTCACCACGAGGAGCTTGAATCGCTTGCATTGAACATTAACGGCATAAAGCGTATACGATTTTTTATGACATTTGGACAGAGCTATCTTACGCATTTAAAGTGCCTTGAAAATGTCGGCATGACGTCTATCGAGCCTATTATGTTCGAGGGCAGGGAAATAGTTCCGCTTCAGTTTTTAAAGGCGGTGCTGCCTGATCCTGCGTCATTAGGTCCGAGAACGGTTGGAAAAACCAATATCGGCTGTATATGCCAGGGGGTTAAGGACGGTAAGGCGGTAAATTACTACGTTTACAACGTCTGCGACCACCAGCAGTGCTATAAGGAGGTAGGTTCACAGGCGGTGTCTTATACTACTGGAGTTCCTGCAATGATTGGAGCTATGATGGCACTGACTGGAAAGTGGAAGAAAGCGGGAGTTTATAACGTTGAGGAGTTTGATCCTGATCCGTTTATGGACGCACTGAACAGGTGGGGCTTGCCGTGGAAGGAAAGCTTTAATCCCGTACTTGTAGATTGAGGCGGAATATGTTTGATATTTACGAGCCAAAAACGCCCTGCTATGTTATAAGTGTCGCACAGCTAAAGCGAAATCTGGATATTTTAAATAAGGTAAAGAAGCTTAGCGGCTGCAAGATTTTGCTTGCACAAAAGGCTTTTTCAAGCTTTCATGTATATCCTTTGCTGTCCAAAATTTTGGACGGAACAGCTTCGAGCGGACTTTATGAGGCAAGGTTGGGGTACGAGGAATTTGGAAAAGAAACGCACGTTTTTTCGCCTGCGTTCACACAGTCTGATATGGACGAGCTTGTGAAAATTGCCGACCACATTGTATTTAACAGCTTCTCACAGCTTGAAAAATACCGAGAGCAGATTTTAAGCTGCGGCAGGGATATTGAGATAGGGATGAGGGTAAATCCTGGCTACAGCGAGGTAACTCCTGAAATTTACAATCCGTGTGTGAGCGGTTCAAGGCTAGGCGTTCCGCCTGAGCAGTTTGACGCAAACCGCCTTGACGGAGTGGACGGACTGCATTTTCATGCGCTGTGTGAGCAGGGAGCGCAGGAGCTGGAGCGCACGCTTGAAAGCTTTGAGCGGCTTTACGCCAGAAGTCTGCACAGGTTCAAATGGCTCAATTTCGGCGGTGGGCATCATATTACTAAGGACGGATACGATATAGCTTTGCTTGTGAAGCTGATAAGGCATTTTCAGGAAAAATACGGCGTTCAGGTTTATCTTGAACCAGGCGAGGCGGCGGCGCTTAATGCAGGCTGGCTGGTTACAACAGTGCTTGAAACGGGCGAGAATGGAATCGCTCTTGCGATAACAGATGCTTCGGCGGCTTGTCATATGCCCGACGTGCTTGAAATGCCTTATCGTCCTGAAATAATCGGTGCAGGAAAGCCGAATGAAAGGGAGTACACCTACCGTTTAGGCGGAAACACCTGCCTTGCGAGGGATATTATCGGCGACTACTCGTTTGAAAAGCCGCTTAAGGCAGGTGACAGACTTGCGCTGTGCGACATGGCAATTTACACTATGGTAAAGAACAACACCTTTAACGGTATGCCGCTGCCATCGATTTACCTTGAAAACGAGGACGGAACGCTTGAGCTTGTAAGAGAGTTCGGATATGAGGATTTTAAGAGCAGGGTGTAAGTACCCTGCTTTTTATCTAAAATTTGTCATTTGTTTATCTAACAGGAATCCGAAAAATGTAAATTAACGCTGTTGAAATTTACAGTTAATGTGGTATAATAGAGAAAATACATGAAATTTGTGTGAAAATGTAGAAACTTTCTGTTTTGATACAATATATACTATGTATTAAATTTTTGTTTGGAGAGATTTATATGTGCAAAATGCTATATGTAAATAAATACCATGGAGGCTTCTAAAGCCTTATTTGTGCATTTTCACGAAATAAATATTAACTATTCGTTTGCGTGTAAAGACGTACACTGATTTGATGTTAGTGTACGTCTTTTTTTGTTAAATCATTTAGTATAGATAGGTGCTGCTTATCCTAAAAAATCTACATTTCATCAGGAAAAAGTCGTTAAAGGAATAAAGATATTATAAAATAAGGATAGTCGATATTAAGAATCTGAGGAAAGGCAGGAGAATCACTTTGGCGAGCAGTGATGTTTTTGAAACTGATTTTGACGTTATAGATTCGGATTCAGATTCTGTTAATGTTATAGGAACTACAGACAGCGAAAGCGATGACGATGATGACAGCGAGCTCAGCATTTCTCTTATCATTGTAATATTCGGCGGAATTGCCGTTATACTTATTATTCTTATAATAGTGCTTGTTGTTAAAGGCAAGAAAAAAACTGAACCAACGTCGGCGGCAATTCCTGCACCCATACCATCTCCTTATCAGAATCCTGCAATGCAGCAGCAGATATCTGCCCCTCAGCCTCAGCCAGTAGCTCAGCCTGTAATGACGCAGCCTATAAGCTTAGACAGCGGTGCTGGAGAAACAACAGTACTATGCGGAGCAGGAGGTGCAAGAGCGCTACTTGTTCGCCGCAAGAACGGTACAAACATAAGCATTAACAGACCTGAATTTATAATTGGTAAAGAAAGAAGCAGAGTAAACTATTGTGTAAACAATAATGCGGTAAGCCGTCAGCATGCGAAGATTACCAGCAACGGCGGAGTATTCTTTATTACCGACCTCGGTTCAAGCAACTATACATATGTAAACGGTACGCAGATTTCTCCTAATGAGCCAACGAGAATTTCTAACGGCGATGTGATTAAGATTGCCGATGAAGAATTTGAATTCAGAGGATAAAAACATGAATTTTATAACATCAGTGTATACCGATGTTGGAATCAAGAAAAAGACAAATCAGGATTCAGCTTTGATTTTAGAGGCTGAAACCGATTGCGGACAGGTGCTGCTTGCCGTCATGTGCGACGGCATGGGCGACCTTGCAAAAGGCGAGGTCGCCAGTGCGGCTCTTGTTAATGCTTTCAGAGATTGGTTTAAAAACGAACTCCCTGAATTGATTTGCAATGGACTTGACCAGCAGACGGTTTTTACGGCTTTTGGAAATATAGCCTTTGAAATGAATGCGAGGATAGCAACATACGGAGCGAAGGTCGGCGTAAGTCTGGGAACTACCGTTGTAGCTATGCTTATAGCAAACGGCAAATATACACATTAGACAGCAACAATATTGATATGGAATTAGTCAGAAAAAATTTAGACGATTTTAAAGATAATTGTAGCCGCTTCTGAATTTACGGATAATACTTCGGAAGGAGAAAAATCGACCTGCGTTTATACATTTGATTCATTTGACGTAAGCTCATCAGAAAATGATGGTATCTATACACTTTCGTATACGGTAACTGACAAAGCAGGTAACGTAACCAGCTCTGATTCGAGCATAAATGAAAATGATGCTCAAGGCGAGATTACAGGTACAGTGTTTGAGTTCTCTTTGAATCGATTCGGTTCAACCTATAGAGTTATTAATCAGGAAGCCGTTGAAATGATTGAGGGCGTATACACACAAAAGGCAGCAGAGATTCAGATTCAGGAGATCAATGCTGTAGAAATAGAGGACAGCACAGGATTTAAGTGTGAAAATAACAGACAGAGCTAGAAATGAAGGAAGCAGTGAGATGTCATTTACGCTTTCTGCAACATGGTTTACAAGACACAAGACCTTAATTATGTGGCTGTTGATAATTCTGCTAATCTTGATTGTTCTTCTCGTTGTAGGATACATTATCTATCGTCGGGTAAGAAGGAGATATTAATAAAAAATGCTTTATGAGCATGAAATCATAAATGGAACTTATAAAGTCATTCGCCCGATAGCGAAGGGTGGAACGGGAATAATTTATCTTGCGGAGCATTTACATCTCCGCAAGAAAATTGTTCTTAAAAAAATCAAAGATTCGCTTACTGATACAGTAGCAGTAAGACAGGAGGCGGATATTTTAAAATCGCTTCACCATATGTATTTACCGCAGGTTTACGACTTTTTTGAATATGATTCACAGGTTTTTACTGTAATTGATTATATTGAAGGCTATGACCTGCAGTCTTACATTGACAGTGGATTTTATATCGACGAAGAAGCTCTTATAAAATGGATGACGCAGCTTTGTGAAGTACTGGAATATCTTCATTACACAACTCTCCAGTTTATCATAATGACATCAAGCCTGCAGCGATGGTTTGGATGAGTCGAAAACAAATTTTGTAATGACTCAAATAAAATATGTGTCGGAAGATTATACGGCCGTTATTGAATTGTATGATAATTTTTCAAGCAATTCTGACAGTGAAATTTCTGATTCCTTTGATGAGCTCGCAGCAGATACTTATTTAAAGTTGAAAGAATATTCTTCTGCAATAGAGCTTTATCAAAAACTTTATGAGAAAAATCAGAGTACCAGCATCGGCAGGAAGCTTGCCGGAGCTTATATTAATATAGCAAATGCTATTGAAACCGCAGAAATTATAGGAACGGAAAATGAAAAGAACGGCTATTTAAAAGAATCTGCGGAAATTTACGAAAAAATTATAGAGCAAAAAAAGCTATAAAAGAAGATTATATAAATCTTGGAAGAGATTATCGTTTCTTAGGTGATTACAGCCGTTCTATAGAGGTGTTGGAAACAGCTGATCAAGAATATACAGGGCGATTTAAGATTTATCTTGAACTGGCACTTACTTATGCTGTTTCAGGCGATAGAGAAACTGCCGTTAATTATTGTCAGTTAGCTGAACAGGAAAAAACTAATGCCGATTCTGATGATGATTTATTAGAATTAGAAAATTTAAAAGACAAGCTTGATATTACATAATAAAAAGAGGGGCGAAAAGCAATGGGATATATTATTATTGGAGTAACGCTTATTATATTTGGTGTATTATTTTTAGTAGTTTCTCAAATTCTTTTGAAACGTTGGTATAAGAAATTTTGAAAAATATTGATGCTTAGAGTCATAAAAAATAAAAGAGGTGTATTAACGATATGAGTAAAACGACCTATACAATACTAATATCAATAACGATAGTACTTATTTTGTGCTGCTTTTGTGTAATAGGTATAGTCTTAATAAATAACAGCACGTCATCAGCGGTTGAAAAGAAAATTTCAGCTGCGCAGGAGTATTTTGATTCTGGCGATTATGACAGTGCGATTGAGGAATACAAGGAGGCTATAGAGATGGATGACACAAATGCAGATGCATATCTGGGCATTGCAGCTTCGTATTATGGGAGATACAAAAAGACAAATAATTCACAAGATTTAGATATGGCGATAAATTATCTTGAGAATGGTCGTGACAAAACTAACAAAGATTCACGCATTATTGATTTGCTTGAAGAATACCAGACAGAGCAAACAGAATTGGAGCAAGGAGATGTTATGCCAGAGGAAATAGCAGACAATACTTCATCAGAGGATTCAACAGAAGAAAGCAGCGAGGAGGAAAGCTCTTCAGAGAGCGAGGAGAGTGAAGATATTTCTTCAGAGAGTGAGGATAGTTCTCAGAAAAATGAAGACAACAGTTTGATTTATGCAAAGTATAAAGAGACATTGGAGATAATTTCATCTTTAGGTGATACACCGAGGGAGCCTATGTATACAATATATGATGTAGATAATAACGGAGATTTTGAACTTATTGTTATAGATCAACTTGGATTATATAGTATTTATACATATGTTGATGAAAATTATTTGGGAGGACTTACTGCCGTTCAATGTATAGGTAATGAAGATTACAATGGGCTTTATGTGGCTGATGGATATGGGATGATAATTTACAGAGAATATCCTGAATATTCTGGAGTATCATATGAAGGATATAAGTTATATATTTCTCTTATGACACTTGATCATGATGAAAAGGTTCTATATGCTTTTGAAGAAAATAATGATGAAAGCCACGCTGAGTTTCTTTCAATTTTAAATAGCTATACTCTTGTAGATAACTTTTACCCTATAGACGACTATTCATATTTAACGGCTGTTTTGGGAGTAGACGCTTAATTATATTTTTATTGGAGTGGAAAAGATGCTGATTAAGATTTTAATTGTCTTTTTGATAATTGCTGTGATAGCTGCTGTTATTATAATAGAAAAGCATCGGCGTGAATCAGTAGAGAAGATGTATCGGGCAGCAGGAAATATTTTAAAAAATGAATTTCTTGATTACTCACTTCATAATCCTATGCTTAAGAAAAATAAATTAAAAGAACCTAATGTCAGAAAACCAACGGTATATTTAAAAGCAATAGGCTCTAAACCTGCAAAGGAGTATGTTTTTGATCCGGAAACAGTGATAAAAATAGGAAGAAACAAAGACATTAATTCTGTTGTATTGAATGAGGCTATTGTTTCTATAGAGCATTGCAGAATTTTTCTTTCAGAGAGCAGTGTATATTTGTTTGACTGTGGGTCTTCAAACGGAACACAGATACGGCGTGGATTTAATTCAAACATAATAACAGCCGGTCAGCAGATTTTACTTGAAAGCGGAGATGTTATTAAAGTTGGCTCTACAGAGTTCAAGGTGAAAATTTTCTTTTATGATATGGTATAGATGTAATGGCATTTGCAGAACTATTCTTTGTTCGATTGCTTAAAACAAAATGAGAGGGTTGCAGAAAAATGATTTTGATGATTTCAAGAACTGATGCGCTTCAGGAATACCTGCTTCCGCAGACTGATGGTTTGGATTATTCAATAATGTTGGATCATAACAGGTATCATTTTTCAAAAGATATAACTTTAATGCTTGAAATTACAAGCGGTCAATGGTTTATAAAGGTATCTGAGGAATACTTCTTTGAAAGAACTGATGAAAGTAATTTGAACGGCAAACGTATACCGCTGAGCGATGGCGATGTTATAAATTTTAAAACTAACAGAGGTGAAAAATTTAAAGGAATAGCAATAGATTCAGAAATACGTTTTGGAATTTACAACAAATATAAAATAATTGGTCAGCCAATGATAACTATAGGTTCAGATCCAAAAAGCGATATTTCCTATACATTTATGAACTATGTTTCCAAAAGTCACGGCAGGATAGTTTCAGAAAACGGCAGATGGATAATTGAAGATTTAAGTGCAAATGGTATATTTGTAAGAGATGAAAGAATAAAAGTAAGAAAGTGCCTTGATTTTGGAGATGAAATAAATATCTTCGGCTTGAGAATTGTTTTTTTGGTTCTGTAATTGCTCTCGGTACACATTATGGAACAATAAATGTGAGAAACATTCCAGAATTAAAATTAAAAGAGGTACAGGAACCTAAAAAAATTCGCCGGGCAGAAGCAAACAATACATTCCATCGGGCGCCAAGAAATGTTCCTTTGATATATAAAGAAATTATTAAAATAGAGCAGCCTCCTGAACCACATTTTTCTAAAAAGAAATCACTGTTTATGCAGATAGCTCCACCCTTTACTATGGCGATACCAATGCTTTTAGGCTGTTCTCTTGCTATGTATAGTATGAGATTAAACGGCAGCAGTTCTTCTGTGTTTATGTATACAGGACTTTTTACTGCGGTAGGTTCGGCAGTATTTGGTTCAATATGGGCAGTGTTAAATGTAAGAAATGAAAAAAAGGAAGAAACAGAATCAGAAGATGAGCGAGTTAATTCTTACAGCAGCTATCTTATTAAAATATCTGAAAGCTTAAGGGAAAAGTATGCGCATAATCGTGATGCAATGCTTAAGATGTACCCTTCGGCTCAAGAAGTGTGCCTGTACAATCGTAATTCTACAGAGCTTTGGAGCAGAAATCGCAGTCATGAAGATTTTTTGTTCTATAGGCTTGGGTTGGGAAGTATACCATTTCAAGTGAAGGTGAGCGTTCCAGAGAAAAAATTTTCGCTTAATTCTGATTTTCTTAGAGATAAACCAGAGCTTTTGTATGACGATTATCAAAAACTCGAACAAGTTCCTGTAGGGATAGATTTAAAACAAGACAAGCTTTTGGGAATAGTTGGTGCGGAGAACAGCAGTGAGGCTGTATCTGTTATGCAAAGTATTGCTGTACAAATTGCTGCTAACAACTGCTATACTGATGTTAAGATGGTGTTTGTTTACGATGAAAACAGTGCAGCTGATAAAAAGCAATGGGAAATGATGAAATGGTTTCCTCATGTTTGGAATGAAAATAAAAAAAACACGCTATGTTGCATCAAATATAAATGAGTGCAGAGATATTTTTTATGAACTAGTTTCAATAATTAGAAATCGTGCAGAGCTGGCGAATATCTCCGCAGTTAAGTCAGCAGTATGTAAGCCACAGTATGTAATGTTTGTTTCAGATGCCCGACTGCTTGAAAATCAGCTTCTTGCAAAATATGTCTATAGCCCAAAGGCAGAATATGGTCTGACCACTTTTATACTTGCTGATAAATATGAGAACTTGCCAAATGAGTGCGAATTTATAATAGAAAAAACGCCATATTTCAGCGGATTGGTAAGACCTATGGCATCAAGCGATGATAGAACTGAAATTACATTTGATGAGCTTTCTCCGTTTGCCCTTGAACAGTTTGCTAAAAGCATCACTGATTTGCAGGTTCAGGAATTTGAGAGCGATTCTGAAATACCTTCAGCTCTTGACTTTTTTGAAATGTATGGAGTAAATTCAATTGAGGATTTTCATGTAATAGATCAGTGGTATAAAAACCGTACGTATAATTCTATGAAAGCTTTAATAGGCAAGAAAGCGGGAGGCGCAGATTGCTTTTTGGATATTCATGAAAAATTTCATGGTCCTCATGGATTGGTTGCGGGAACTACAGGCTCTGGTAAAAGCGAACTGCTTAGACATATATACTTTCTCTTGCGATGAATTTCAGCCCAGAGGACGTAGGCTTTTTTATAATAGATTTTAAAGGCGGAGGAATGGCGAATCTTTTCAACGACCTGCCGCATATGGTAGGGCAGATTTCAAATCTTTCTGGGAATCAAGTGAGGAGAGCTATGATTTCCATTAAAAGTGAAAATCGCCGCCGCCAAAGAATTTTCAGTGAATATGGAGTTAATAATATAAATCTTTACACACGGCTTTATAAAAGCAAGGAAGCAAAAATTCCAATACCTCATTTAATAATAATTATTGATGAGTTTGCTGAGCTTAAACGTGAAGAGCTGGATTTTATGCGTGAGCTTATAAGTGTAGCTCAGGTTGGACGAAGCTTGGGAGTACATTTGATTCTTGCAACTCAGAAGCCAAACGGAACAGTAGATGATAATATTCGTTCAAACTCTAAATTTCATCTTTGTTTGCGTGTACAGGACAGGCAGGACAGTACGGATATGCTTCACAAGCCTGATGCTGCATATATAACTCAGGCGGGCAGATGTTATTTGCAGGTTGGTAATGATGAAATATACGAATTGTTTCAGTCGGGTTGGAGCGGTGCTGTTTATGATAAAAATATGTCAGAAAACAGTACAAGCATAGCTACAATGCTTACTTTGACAGGTAAAACTGCAATAGTAGGCAGTCGTGCAAAAATGAAACGCAAAGAAAAAGAGCGCATACATTGGTATGACATAATTATAAAAAATGTAAATTACATATACAGTCAAAGCGAATATGGACGTTCTTTGAATGATATTGACGGAGCAGATTTAAATGAACTTGCAAATTCTGTTTGTACAGTACTTGCCGAGCAATATGATTACAGCTCTGCCGAAGCAGATATTCGCACTGTTAAAAATTTCATTAGACTTATGGGCAAATTTGACTGTAAAAGCGGGGAGGAAATTGTAAAACGTTCACATGAAGCTGCTGATATAGGTATAAAGCTTCCTGAAGTCAAGGAGAAAACTCAGCTTGAGACGCTTGTGAAATATCTTAATACGTTAGCTGAAGAAAACGGTTTTAAAAACGATATTAAATTGTGGCTGCCAGTGCTTCCTGAAAAGCTGCTTTACTCTGATATTGCTGTATCAAAAGAAAGTACGGCTCGTGATGATGCTTTCACCTTAAATGCTGTAATAGGAATGTATGATGACCCTGAAAATCAGCTGCAGATGCCAGTTAGGATAGATTTTGCTTCAGGAGGTCATTTTGCACTCTGTGCGACTGTATCAAGCGGAAAAAGTGTTTTTATGCAGACGCTCATTTATGCTATGGCAAGCGAATATAATCCTGACGCTCTTAATTTCTATATGCTTGATTTTTCAAGTCATATGCTGTCGTGCTATGAAAATTTACCGCATACAGGCGGAATAATGTACGAAAATGACATGGATAAAACAGCAAAGTTTTTTACAATGATTGAAAAAATGATTGTTGAGCGACAAAAGGATTTTGGAGGCGGAAATTACAGTGAGTTTGTAAGAGCGTACGGAAGAAAATATCCGGCAGTAATCATTGTTATAGATAATTTTGCAAATTTTAGAGAAAAGACAAATAATGCTTATGACAACATGATTTTAAAGCTTGCCAGAGAAGGAGTGGGCTGCGGTATTTATCTTGCAATTACAGCTGCTGGTTTTGGAATGAACGAGCTTCCTTCAAGAATAGCTGACAATATAAGAAATATTGTTTGCCTTGAAATGGGGGATAAATATAAATATATGGAGGTTATGCGCACAGCTCATTTGAGCGTTTTTTCCAGAAACAGATGTTAAAGGAAGAGGCTTGATAAGAGTAGATGAGCGTATTTTAGAATTTCAAACAGCACTCAGCGTGGATGCTGCCGACGACTATAATCGAAGCTCTGAACTAAAAAAATGGGCGGAACGATTAAAAAGCGAATGGAAAGGCAAACCTGCCAGATCTATACCTTGCATACCTGAAAATCCTATGTATTCAGAACTGTGAAAATGATATTTATGTTCGTATGGCGGAGATTATAATATAAATATGGGAGGTATATGCTATGGACAAAAAAAATATAAACAAAGCTGAGATTAAAAGAATGTAGAAAGGTTTTTTCCTGATCATAGCAGATTTAAAGATGAGGCTCTTGATTATTTTGAAAAAAGTATTCTGCTTCAGCAGCAGGCATTGGATTTTGTAAACGATGTTGCTAGGCGACATTCAAACGGCATAACCGTCACATGACATTCAAAGGGCGGAAATATGGCAATGTACACAAGCATCTTGGCTGATATTTGCAGTATTTATAATCAAACAGAAAATTATGTATTGAGCGAAGCTGCAAGTTTGCCTTAATTAAAGCTTGTCAAATTGATTTTGTATTAGCAAAAGCAAATGTTGGTGCTTTTTCATATCTTTCAATGAATATTTAGATTACGCAGACATATCAATAGGTGCAACTTGGATATTGAATTGTATACAAATTCTAGCACTGATTTTTATTTTTGTTTCGGCAGATGTTTTATCAGTGGAAAGATGATTTGTTTAAAATAAAATGATACAATATATTTCCAAATATTATTATGGCAACACCGCAAAAAGACAATCCTTTGCGGTGTTGTTTTAAACGCATTTCCAAAAGAGATGCGTTTTTTTCGCATAAAAATAAAAAAAGCACATATTTATAAGACAGGCATAGCTTTAAGGAAAATATTGCATGGTTTGATTGCGTATACCTTCATATTTTTGCGGTAATAATTTAAACAGCAAAAATTTTCGGAGGAATACGGGTATGCAGTATAATAAAGTCGAAATCAGCGGAATTAACACTTCTGAGCTTAAGCTTTTGAGCGATGAGGAAACTAAGAGGCTGCTTTCAAGGACAAAGCAGGGCGATAAGGCGGCGAGAGAGAAGCTGATAACTGGAAATTTAAGACTTGTGCTAAGCGTACTGCAAAGGTTTATAGGGAGAGGCGAGTCGGCTGACGATTTGTTTCAGGTAGGAGTTATCGGGCTTATAAAGGCGATTGATAATTTTAATACCGATCTGAACGTCAAGCTTTCAACCTACGCTGTGCCGATGATTTTAGGAGAGGTAAAAAGGTACTTGAGGGATTATCGTCCTGTAAAGGTGAGCCGTTCGCTCAGGGATATGGCGTATAAGGCTATGCAGGCAAAGGAAAAGCTTATTGCCGAGAATCAGCGCGAGCCTACTGTTGAGCAGATCGCAAAGGAAATCGGAGCGAAAAGAGAGGACGTTATAATCGCTTTGGAATCGGTGTGCGACCCTGTGTCGCTGTATGAGCCGATATATTCCGATTCAGGCGATGCATTTTACCTCTTGGATCAGATAGACGATAAAACCGATAACGATATGGCGCTTAATGAGCTGCTGGTAAAGGACGCAGTCGAAAAGCTGGGAGAGCGTGAGCAGAGAATTTTGTTTTTGAGATATATTCAGGGCAAAACACAGGTTGAGGTTGCAAAGAAAATAGGAATTTCTCAGGCGCAGGTTTCAAGGCTTGAAAAGGGTGCGATAAATGATATAAGGAGAATGATTGAGGCATGACATTAAAGCAAAAGACAAAAAATGCGCTGATGACGCTTCTTTTGACAGCATACGCTGTGCTTTTGGTTGTATATTCGGTGGAAATTGCTAATGACGTCAGAAGTGCGGTGTATAGGTGTATCAACGTTATAATCCCATCGCTATTTGCGTTTATGGCTGTGTCGCAGCTTATAATGAAAAGCGGCGCATACATATATATTTCTAAGCCGTTTAAACCGATAGCATGGCTGATGAAGCTGCCCTATGAACTGACATTTGTTTTCTTAATGTCAAACCTTGCAGGATATCCGATAGGCGCGTCAATGCTTTCAGAGCTTGCTGACAGCGGCAGTATAGACAAAAAAAGCGCCTCACGACTGCTTTGCAGCTGCTTTAACGGCGGACCTGCGTTTTTTTGTTCAGTTGTCGGAGCGGCGGTGTTCGGCTCGGTTAGAACGGGGATAATCGTTTATCTGTCAATTTTTGCGGCAAATTTTCTGCTTGCGGCTGTTTTGAATCGCGTTTTTCCAATTAAATACAGTGGCAAAGAGAAGAAATTTTGCTTTCGCTCTGAAATGCTTTTTGACAGTGTGGCGGAGGCAGGAGAATCGCTCTTCAAAATTTGCGGCATGATACTTATTTTTCAGACGTTTCTAACACTGCTCAGAAATATGCTGCTCGATAACTTTTTCGCTTCTCAAAATATTAAGGCACTGACTTTCTCCTTTGCGGAAATTACAAATTTGTCTGAGCTTCAGGGTCAGCCCTTCAGATTTCTTCCCATTGTCACAGCGGCGGGAGCGTTTGGAGGAATTTGCATAATTATGCAAATAAAGTCGGTGGTCAGAAATCGCTTTTTTTGGCTTCCGTTTATCTGTGCAAGAATATTTTGTGCGGTTTTAGCGGCATTGATATGTAAAAATTTAAATACATATTTTGGTATAAAAAGTATATCGGTGGCAATCGAACCCGATTTTATAGTCAATTTGAACAATTTTTTGCCCTCTCTTTGCTTAATAATGATGATTTTTTTGATAGTTTTGAAAAAAAGACTAGCATTTTCTCGCAAAGTGTGATATAATAGTATTGTAATATATTTTGCGCAAGGAGATGTATTAAAATGGCAAAAAAGAAAAATTATTTCGGCAACGGTATTCAGCCGTCATGCTCCTATTGTCTTTATGGGAATCGTTCGAGAGAGGGTAACAAGGTGCTTTGTGAAAAGCAGGGACTTGTAGAAGCTGACTTTTCATGCAAGAAGTGGATTTACGACCCGATTAAGAGAGTTCCTAAAAAGCAGCTTGAGATTCCTAATCAAGAGGACGATATTATATGACAAGCGTACATAGCGTTTGTTATAAATTTCCTGTCGGCAAATCGCCGAATGTCGGCAGGTCTTTTTGAGCTTTGCGTTTTTAAAGAATAAGCTAAAGCGCAGGGACGTTTTTGCAAAAAGCCGCAGTCGGGTATTAGCTGACTGCGGCTGAGCTTTTATTGCTTATAGCTTTTCAGGAAATCGGACAGAGCCTCTGTTGAGGCTTTAAGAACGCTCATGTCGGGGAGATAGACAATTCTAAAGTGGTCGGGCTTTTCCCAGTGGAAGCCGCCGCCGTGAACGAGCAGTATTTTCTTTTCGTGAAGAAAATCCAGTACAAATTTCTCGTCGTCCTTTATGGCAAACCTTTCAGCATCGATTTTCGGAAAAATGTAAAAGGCGGCTTTCGGCTTTACGGCGCTGATTCCGTCAATCTGATTGAGTGCGTTTGTTATATATTCTCGCTGTTGATATATTCTGCCGTTTGGCTCAAGAAGAGGATTTACTTTGCCGAAGCTTTCAGGCTTTAAAGCCTCGGAAATCATATGCTGTGCAGGCACGTTTGAACACAAGCGCATTGATGAGAGCATATTTAAGCCTTCGATATAGCCTTTTATCAAGTCTTTGTTTCCAGAAATAGTCATCCAACCGCAGCGCAGTCCTGCCGCCATGTGTGATTTAGACAAGCCGCTGAAGGTTACGCAGGGTACGTCCTTTCCTGCAAGCGAAGCGATAGAGGTGTGCTTGATTCCGTCCATAATAAGGCGGTCGTAAATTTCATCGGAAAATATAATCAGACCGTTCTCATGCGCAAGCTTGACGATTTTTTCAAGCAGAGATTTTTCGTAAACCGCACCTGTCGGGTTGTTAGGATTTATAATGACAATCGCCTTGGTTTTAGAGGTGATTTTTTTAGCTATGTCGTTCGCATCCGGATTCCAGTCGGATTTTTCATCACATATGTAGTGAACCGCCTTGCCGCCCGCAAGGGCAACCGAAGCCGTCCAGAGCGGATAATCAGGAGCAGGAACAAGAACCTCGTCGCCGTTGTCTAAAAGTCCCTGCATTGACATGGTTATAAGCTCGGAAACGCCGTTTCCCGTGTAAATATCCTTGTCGGAAACATTTTCAATTCCAAGATAATTGTCGTAGCCTATTATAGCCTGTCTTGCCTCGAAAATCCCGTGGGAATCGCTGTAGCCCTGATCGTATTCAAGAGAGTTGGAAATAGCGTCTATTACGTTTTTAGGCGCACAAAATCCAAAGGGAGCAGGGTTGCCGATGTTGAGCTTGAGTATTTTCTCACCCTTAGCCTCCATCTCGTTTGCAGCGTCCATAACAGGACCTCTTATGTCATAGCAAACATAATCCAGCTTGTGTGATTTTGAAAATTCCTTCAAAGCAAAAACCTCCGATGCTTAAAAATTCATGGTTAAATATATTATAGCACTATGCCGATGTATTGTCAATCGTTATTTTGCACAATTTTGTTTTGGTATACCCTGTTGCGTTCACAAAAAATTTAAAAGTAATCGAATTGTAATTTTTGCCTTGAAATTCAACGAAAAAGAGGCGCAAAAATTTGAAAATTACTTGCAATCAAGTAGAATTAACAATTCGTTCACACATATGCGAAATAAATGTGTTACAATTTGTAATATATAGAGTTGTTTTATCAGGTGGGAGTTTTGACACATAAGCAAACTTTTTGAACATTTTCACTATAAAACACTTGAAATTTGCAGTTTTTTTTGGTATAATAGTATTGTGAAAAATTATAAATCCAAAATATGTGGTTTTTTGGCATTGATTGTCAAAAGGCTGAATAAAGAGGAGCATTGAATTATGTCTAACAGATTATTCCAAAATGTAATACACCAGATGGCTGAAACAGTTGACTGCACAATAGGAGTCATAGACGAGCAGGCATCTATAATTGCTTGTTCAGAGCTTGCGCAGGTGGGTACGACAAATGAGTTTGTATCTCTCGATTTAAATGACACTCATGACATATTTGTGCGTGATGGGTATACATACAAGCCGTTTGGAGCGCACATGAAGCCTGATTTTGCTGTTTTCGTTGAGGGAACGGACGAGGTAGCGGCAAAGTATGCAAGTATACTTGCGATTTCCTTAGCGTCAATAAAGCAGTATTATGACGAAAAGTACGACAGGAACAATTTCATTAAAAACGTTGTGCTTGACAATGTTCTTCCAGGCGATATTCACATTAAGGCAAGAGAGCTGAGATTTAATTCTGACGTCGCAAGAGTTGTGCTGCTGATAAGGATTATATCGTCAAACGATGTATCGGCATACGATATTATACAGAATCTTTTTCCCGATAAGAACAAGGACTTCGTGTTCAATATAACTGAGAGCGACATTGTACTTGTCAAGGAGGTTAATCCCAGTATTGAATCTAAGGATTTAGAGAAACTTGCGAGAAGTATTTCAGATACGCTCAGCGGTGAATTTTATACACGTGTCAATGTTGGAATTGGAACTGTGGTAGAGAGCATAAGGGATTTGTCTCGTTCATTTAAGGAAGCTCAGACAGCACTTGAGGTTGGAAAGGTATTTGATACAGACAAGGTTATCGTTTCATATGATAATCTTGGAATAGCAAGGCTTATCTATCATCTGCCGACAACGCTCTGCGAAACATTTTTGAGAGAAGTGTTTAAGAAGGGGAGCATAGAGTCGCTTGACCATGAAACGCTTTTTACAATACAGAAGTTTTTCGAGAACAATCTGAATGTGTCGGAAACTTCAAGAAAGCTGTTTGTACATAGAAATACGCTTGTGTACAGGCTTGAAAAAATAAAGAAGCTTACGGGTCTTGACCTGAGAGAGTTTGACCATGCAATTATATTTAAGATTGCGCTTATGGTAAGAAAATATCTTTCAACGAATCCTGCGAAATTCTAAGAAGGGCATAGCTTGACGCTTTTAGACAAATAAAGACATATTAAAACGGCTGATTATGCTCTGGCTTGAAATGTAAGCTTAAGGGAAAATCAGCCTTTTAAACGAAAACGATTGTGTAAAAAATAGGAACTGCGCTAGAAATATAGAAGAGGCGCAAAATAACAAGAGGTGAAACAGGTTGGTAGAATTTAAGGATGTATCAGTTACCTACTCAAGCGGAGTAGACGCTCTTAACAAGGTTAATCTAAAGATAAACGATGGAGATTTTGCGTTTGTCGTAGGTTCGTCCGGTGCGGGCAAATCTACAATGATTAAGCTTATACTCAAAGAGATAAATGCAACTGACGGAACTGTAATGGTAAACGGCTTTAACCTTTCAAAGCTTAAGCGCAGAAGGATTCCCGCTTTAAGACGTACAATCGGCGTGGTATTTCAGGACTTTCGCCTTATTCCCACGATGACGGTTTATGAAAACGTGGCGTTTGTGCTGCGTGTTATAGATGCGCCTGCGAAGTATATAAGAAGCCGTGTGCCGTATGTAATTAGTCTGGTCGGACTTCAGGACAAGGCAGAATCCTATCCGACAGAGCTTTCGGGCGGCGAGCAGCAGCGTGTTGCGCTTGCAAGAGCGCTTGTGAACGATCCACAGCTTATAATCGCGGACGAGCCTACGGGAAATATAGACCCTGCGCTTTCATATGAGATAGTAGACCTTTTAAGAAGCATAAATGAGTGCGGAACAACAGTGCTTATGGTAACGCATGAGCATGATCTTGTGCGTTATTTCGGCGGAAGAATTATAAATATCAACAAGGGAAGCATAGCGTTTGACGAGATTATAGGAGGTACTAACACAGATGAAAGCTAGCAGTGCAAGATACCTCGTCGGACAGGGTGTAAAAAGTATCTGGAGAAACAGGATGATGTCGTTCGCATCGTTTTGCATTATACTTGTTTCTCTGCTCATGGTTGGCGTGTCCGTGCTTCTGACCATAAATATAAACAGAATTATCAGCGGAATTGAAAATCAAAGTGAAATCAGCGTTATTATAGTTGACGATATAGGAGAAGAAAAGCAGGAGGATTTAAAGGAAGAGATAGACGCTTTGCCTAATGTCGCAAGCGTAACCTTTTATTCAAAGGAAGAGGCATGGGAGTCTATGACGGACGATATGAGCGAAGAGCAGCAGGATCTTTTTCGCTATTCTTCTGATGAAAATCCTTTGCCTGATTCATATAAGGTGACGGTAAATGATATAAGCGTTATTTCTGATACGGCGATGCAGATTGAAACGTTTGAAAACGTTGATTCGGTTAAAAGCCCGACACAATTTGCGGACGTGCTTGTCAGCGTAGAAAATATAGTTATGATAATCATGCTTGCAGTTATTGCGGCTTTGGTAGTTGTGTGCCTGATAATTATTTCTAATACCACTCGTTCAAGCGTGTTTGCTAGAAGAAAAGAAATCAACATTATGAAATATGTCGGAGCTACAAACAGCTTTATTCGTATTCCGTTCTTTGTAGAGGGAATGCTTGTAGGAATAGTTGCGGCTGTAGTTGCGCTATTGCTTACTAAATACGCTTATGAGGGAGTATATAGTATCTTTAGAAATGATATTAGTTTGTGGTCTATTCTTGGAATAGATAATTTGTACCCATTTGATACAATGGCTGTAAGCGTGACGGTTTCATATCTTGTTGCAGGAGCAGTTATAGGCGCTGTAGGCACATCAATCAGCGCAGGAAAGCATCTCAGAGTTTGATATGAGGGAGCTTCTAAAAAACTTGCCCGCACATCTGCGGCAAATCTTTGCCGCAGATGCACAGCAACGGTTTATAGAGAAGCCCATGAAAGGATTTACAATGAAAAAGACAACAATAGGTTCTGCAAAAAGAGTCGCCGCGCTTGTTCTTTCCGTATCTGTCGCTCTGCTGACGTTTGCCAGCAATGAGGATAACCTTGCACAGGCTGACGATTCATCAGCCAGTAGTCAGATAGCTGCGATTGAGAGTGAGGTTGACAAGCTTAACAGTCAGGCTGACGAAAATGACAGTGCTATAAGCGGTACGGAGGAGGAGCTTAGCGAGCTTGAGGAAAAGCAGGCGGAGCTTGACGAAAAAATAAAGGCAACAGAGGACGATATAGCGGCTGAGGAGGAAAATCAGCAGGCTATTTCAGAACAGATAGACACGGTGGAGCAGACGCTTCATACGCTTGCAAAGTATATTTCAAATCTTGAGTCGAGTATTTCAGAGCTTGAAGCGAGCATAGAAGTTAAGGAAGCGGACGTTTCTCAAAAAATGGAGGAGATTCTTGATGGCGTTGAGGATTATAAGCTTAGACTTCGTGCTATGTACATAACAGGCAGTGACAGATATACCGATATTCTTATCGGCGCATCGGATTTTTACGATCTGCTAATGAAGATAGAGCTTATACAGCGTGTGGTTAATTATGACAATGAAACAATTGACAATCTGATTGAGCTTAAGGAACAGTATGAAACAGAGGCTGGCGAGCTTAATGTTGAAAAGCAGCAGCTTGAGGACAGTTTAAGTGAGCTTGAAGCACGCAGAGAGAGCCAGCAGGAAATGATGGTTAAGCTTGAGGAGCTTTATGATGAAAGCGAGGAATCGTTGCAGCTTCTTGAGGAGGATCAGGAGCTTTATGAAAACAACCTTGAGGAATTGGCAAAGGAAGAGGAAGAGTTTGAACAGGAGCTTGCCGAGCTTTTAGAGGAACAGCAGACCTTAGCTGCGGCTAAGGAGGACGCAGAGGAACGCCTTGAAGAGGAGCAGGAGGCTGAGAAAAAGCGTCAGGAGGAGGAAGCGGCAGCTGCGGCATCAGCGGCGGCTTCAAGTAGCTCGTCCTCATCGTCAAGTTCAAGCAGTAATGCTTCATCGTCAAGCAGTTCTTCGTCAAGCAATAAGTCTACTTCCAATTCGGATTACGGTTATACTGATGTATCTATGTTCACTTGGCCAGTGCCGGGATTTTATCATATTTCCTACGGCGTAGGATATAGGTGGGGATCGTATCATAAGGGTATTGACATTTATTCGTCTAATATCAGAGGAGCTAAGATTATTGCGGCGGCGTCAGGCACGGTTATCAAGGTTTCAAATACCTGTACTCATGACTACGGTAAGAGCTACAGTTGCGGCTGCGGCGGCGGCTATGGGAATTACTGCATAATCGACCATGGCAATGGTTATTGGACGCTTTACGGACATTCTGAGGGAATTACCGTTTCAGTTGGAGATTATGTTGAGCAGGGCGATGTGATCGGCACGGTAGGCTCAACGGGACATTCTACAGGACCTCATCTGCATTTTGAGATTAGAATTAACGGAACTGCGGTTGACCCAGAGGATTATTTGTAAGAAAACATTTTAACTTGGCAAAAGAAAAATTCTGACAAAAAGCTTTGACATACAGAGAAAAAGCATTCCATATATTTAATTTAAAGGTCACGTACCGTAATAATTTTATGGTGCGGTGAAAAAAACAAAGGAGATAAAATTTAAGGCTATGAACAGAATTTTGACGCTGAAAAAATTTTTTGCGGCATTTGTGCTTTGTTGTGCGGCGGCAGGACTTTCTTCAGGACAGCTTTTGGCACAGGCTGAGAGCGATTCAGTTGAATCCGCTGCGGAGGAAAGCGTTGTTGACAGCGAAGAATCGGACGTTGCGTATGAGGACGAGATTGCGGATGACGTGAATGATGAAGATATTTATGACTTTGATTCGTCAGAGGAGGATTCATCAAAAGATTCCAGCGATACTTCGGCGTCTGATGAAACGGAAAGCGTCAGCGACAACACTTCGGACAGCGAGGCTGACAGTTCAGATACAGTGACCTCGCAGACGGTGGAAATTGACACAAGCTCTTATACTGACAAGCTCAATGAGATAAGCGAAAAGAAAGCGGAGCTTGCCGAGCAAATAGCTGATGCGGATGAACAGCTTACAAGCGAGGCTGAAAAGCAGCAGCTTATCCTTGAAGAAATCAGCGTTATAAACGAAAAGACAGAGGTGCTTAATTCGTATATTACGCAGCTGGAGCTTGAAATTTCCACGCAGACGCAGAAAATTAACGAGATTAAAAGCGAGCTTGATGTGGGAATAGCACAGTATAAGAAGCGGCTCAGGGCGATGTACATAGCAGGAGATACATATTATACAGAGATTCTTTTGGGAGCGGCGGATTTTTACGATATACTTATGCGCTCCGAGCTTCTCGAAAGAGTTACGAGCTATGATACACAGCTTCTTGATTCTCTTGTGGAGAAAAATCAGGAGTATGAGGAGCAGATGGAGCAGCTTGAAGCGCAGCAGGCAGAGTATGACGAGCAGAGCGCAGAGCTTGAAAGTGAGCGCGCTGAGCTTACCGAGCTTTACAACACAAGCACTGAAACAAAGGCTTTGCTTGAAGAGGAAAAAGAGCAGCTTGAGCAGGAGCAGACGGACTATGACAATGAGGTTGCGTCCTATGAGGGAATACTCAGCGACCTTTTGAAGGGCAGCTATGGGACATCAGACGATGAAGCGCAGCGGCTTGAAACGGAGGTTTCAGCGGCGGCGGCTCTTGAACAGATTTACGCTTCGATTGCACAGAGAGAGGCGGACGGAGAGGTTGTTTCTGATGAGGAGTGCCGATATACGTTCAAATGGCCTGTTGCGGGTCACTACAATGTTTCGTCAGGAGTGGGCGAACGCTGGGGCAGATACCACAAGGGACTTGACATAACGGGCGAGAGTGGAATATCCATAACGGCCGCCGAAGCAGGCACTGTTGTGAGGGTGAACAACTCCTGCACGCATAACTACGGCAAAACTGAATCCTGCGGCTGCGGAGGCGGCTACGGCAACTATGTGATTATAGACCACGGCAACGGCTTTTTGACGCTGTATGGTCATCTTACGAAAGCGACGGTGGAGGTTGGAGATACCGTCAAGGAGGGCGAGGAAATCGGTCTGATGGGTTCGACAGGAAATTCTACAGGAACACATCTTCACTTTGAGCTTCGCTATAACGGCTATGTGACTAATCCAGCGACATTTGTAAGCTACTGATACTAAATAGCCTTGACGGGCTGACGCTTGCCAGGGCTTTTGTGCGTTTTTACGAAAAAATCAAGAAAGCCAAGGCTGAACC
>X368_European_Ground_Squirrel__coassemble_28_pt1 | contig 26501 bp, 31 predicted proteins | sample X368_European_Ground_Squirrel__metabat2_low_PE_002 | metagenome-assembled genome bin X368_European_Ground_Squirrel
ATGTAAGTATAATCCGAACACCAACTCACCGAGTGAAAAAATTAAAGGAGTTAGCTATGAAATGCCCGTTTTGCGGATACCAGGATACAAAAGTAATTGATTCAAGACCCAGCGAATCAAAAAAGCGCCGCCGCCGTGAATGTACAAAGTGCGGTAAGAGATTTACTACTTATGAGGTTGTCGAAAAGCCCCAGCTTATGGTGTACAAGCGTGATTCAAGCTTTGAACCGTTTGACCGCGACAAGCTTTTTAAGGGCTTGCAGACTGCAATAAAAAAACGTCCCGTAAGCGTTGACAGCATGAATCAGCTTGTAGACGATATAGAGAATACCTTTGCAAACCGTATGCAGACCGAAACCACAACTGCCGAAATAGGCGATATGGTGCTTGCAGGGCTTAAAAAGCTTGACCATGTAGCGTATGTCCGCTTTGCATCGGTGTACAAGGATTTCAGCGACGTTGATTCATTTATTCAGATTATTTCAGAGCTTTCTGACGAGGATTCTAAAAAATAACTAAGCGTTATGACCACCGCCTCTTAGGCGGCGGTCATTCTGACTTTCAGTAGGGGATTATATCCCCTACTGAAAGTCAACGGAGCTTGTAAGAACGTTAGTTCCATGCGAAACAAGCGTCACTTACAATCCGAACGTTAAGAAAGTAACTTTAGTTTTTCGTAGAAAAACTAAAGTTCTTTCAATTGCACAGCGTTCGCAAAAATGATTAAGCAAGCTTATCATGGTTTGCTCCGCTTTAAATATTTTCAATATAAAAGCCTTGACTTGCACTTAATTAAGACAAGGCTTTTATTTATTTGCAAGCAGAATAAGCCTTAGCTTTCAGTGTAAATCATGCCCTCAGGTATTTTACCTACAATAATCGTTTCGCTTATCAGATATTCGTCAGTTGCGGTAATATCGGTAGAATGACCAGGCAAAATCGCTGAAAGCTCTATTGTTACATCAACCTTTAGCGTGTGCTTTGTCTGGTTGATGCCTGCTGAAGAAAACTCGCTTGTCACCTTAGCGTCAACCGCTCCGACCTGATGAAGCTTGACGTTTATTTTCGGACCTCTGCCGCTTAAAATCGTTATCCCAGAAAGTGTGCCTATTGGAATACCCATCTCGTTGTCCTCAATATGAGCAAGCTCCTCGTTTATGTACATTACAAGCTCGTTTTCAAGCGTGTTGATTTTAGTGCTGTCAGTATTTATTGAAACAATGTTCCCCTCGTCATCGTAAACAATGTCAAGATAATTTTCGCTTTCGTTTTCAAGCTGAACAGCTATCGCTTCACAAATAATATTGCTTGCGCTCTGACGTCCCTTGTATTCGCAGATTTCTTTCATATGCTTAACAAGCTGAAAATAAATCACTGCAAAAGCACAGGCTGCCGCCGCTGCTATAATAAACACAGTAAGGCAAGCTCGCCTTAATCTAATGGGTTTCAAAGCCGTCATAGTTCTCACTCTCCTTTCTACATTGTAAGCAAAAAAGTGAGGCAGTGTGAATTTGCGCATTAAAAAGCCGCACTTTTATGCACAAAGCAAAAAGGTGCGGCATAATTTAAAGCTTTTGACAGCAAAATTTATTTTCCCCTTTTTAGGGTGTGCTGACACTATCCGAAATGTTTGGATTGCAGGTATATTTTTCGTAGTTCAAGGCAAAAATTCGCAGGCATACTAGACGTATGTCAAGAATATTTAACGTAGAAATACGGAAAATAGACCTGTAAGACAAGCGTTGAGCGATAGTGTCAACACACCCTATTAATATGAAGGCTAAGCGAGCTTTTTTCATTGCCGCCAAAAGCTTTATAGCATATCGGGCTACTGCTTATTAAACGGAGATGAAACAAACCACTCCGCTTCCGATGAGTTGAGAGCCTCCTCGTACTTTGAAATTTTGTAATTGAGCCTATCTATTGTTTCGTTTATACGGCTTTTTTGATTGTAAAGCTCCTCACGCTGTTTTTTTAAAAGCTCAAGCCGCTCAAGCACAGTTGATTCGCCCTGCTGAAAAAGCTTTACATATTCCGAAAGTGCTTCAATAGGCAAGCCTGCTGAACGCATACAAATTGCAAGCTCTACCCATCCTAAATCACTCTCACTGTAGCTGCGTATACCGCTTGACGACCTCGTAACAGGCGGAATAGCTCCCACACGCTCGTAATATCTGAGCGTATCCGCAGAAATATTGTACCTTTCACTGACTTCCTTTATTGTCATACCATCACCCTACCAGTTCTTTTTCTCTTTTGAAGAATCGTGATTGCTTTTTCTTTCCTCAACCATTTTAACAAACCACTCAACCATAGCAGGGTCGTAATGAGAAAAGAAGCTGCTTTCATTTTTGTCCAATGCTGCCATTGCCGACATATCCTCATCGCACAAATTAAAATCAAAAACATCAAAATTTTCTCTCATACGCTCAATGTGAGTTGACTTCGGAATTACCACTACGCCTCTTTGAATGTGCCAGCGCAGCATAACCTGTGCGGCTGTTTTGCCGTATTTTTCACCGATAGTCGTTATCTCAGGATTTTCAAAAAGTCCGCCTCGTCCCTCTCCGAACGGTGCCCATGCTTCAATCTGCACGCCGTACTTGTCCATGTACTCCTTTGCCTTAGCCTGCTGATTAAACGGATGAACCTCAACCTGATTTACCATAGGACGTATTCTTGCAAAGGAAGCTATATCAACCATTCTGTCGGGATAGAAATTTGAAATGCCGATTGAGCGGATTTTGCCCTCGTCATAAAGCTCCTCCAATGCTCTCCACGCTCCGTAATAATCTGAAAACGGCTGATGGAGCAAGCAAAGATCAAGATAATCCGTCTGAAGCTTTTCCATTGATTCAAGCACCGACTTTTTGGCATTTTCATAGCCGTAATTCTCAATCCAGACCTTTGTGGTAAGAAAAATATCCTCCCTAGCAACTGACGATTTCTTTATCGCTTCGCCTACCTCCTCCTCATTAAAATAAGCCTGAGCGGTATCAATCGAACGATAGCCAACGCTCAATGCATCAAGCACGCACCTTTCGCACTCGTCCTTTGTAACCTGATAAACTCCGTAACCTAAAATCGGCATCTTGACACCGTTTGACAATACCTTGTATTCCATCTTATCGCTCCTTTTTAGTCAACTACTATCCAATATAGCCTCTTTGTAATTTTATTATAAACCTTGAAGCTTACTTCAAGTCAATAGGCTTTTTGAAATTTTTCCATTTGCTCACTTGATTTTCAAAAAATCAACACCTTCAAAAACAAAAAAACGGTACCCGCCTTAAACGGATACCGCAAAAAAAGCTCAAATCAAAAGCCAAGAATAGTCTTAAAGCTGTCCGCAATTTCCTGCTGAAGCTGCTGCGCCTGCTCCTTGGTTTCGGCAATCGTGGTGTAGTATGCCTTAATCTTAGGCTCTGTTCCTGACGGACGAATAATAACAGAAGCGTCCTTTTCAAGTCTGAACGCTAAAACGTCCGACTTCGGAAGATTGATTTTTATCCTTTCTCCCGTCTTAAGATTAGTTTCTTCAGAAGCGATATAATCTCCGAAGCGTTCAACCTCAAGACCGCCTATCTGCTTAGGCGTGTTATTGCGGAGATTCGCCATTATCTCCTTCATTCTCTGCATACCGCTTTCGCCCTCGCAGACAAACGACTGCTGAGAATGAACGTAATTTCCGTACTTCTGATACATTTTATCCCTTGCGTCAAGCAAAGAAATTCCTTTTGTCCTATAGAACGCCGCCATTTCACAGATAAGCATAGAAGCCACAACTGCATCCTTATCTCTTACATAAGAGCCTGCCAGATAGCCGTAGCTCTCTTCAAAGCCGAAGATATATCTGTCGTCCTCGCCGTCAGCCTCTAAAAATCCAATCTGCTCGCCTATGAACTTAAAGCCAGTAAGCACCTCTCTAAGCTCGACGCCAAATTCCTTAGCCATCTTCGCAACAATATCTGTAGTTACTATAGTCTTTACCGCCACAGGATTTTCAGGCATAGTGCCAAGCGCCGTGCGTTCTGTGCAGATGTATTCCATCAAAAGCGCACCGACCTCGTTTCCAGAAAACAATACATATTCGCCATTCGGAGAGGGTACTGCGATTCCCACTCTGTCGCAGTCAGGATCTGTTGCCAAAAGCAGGTCAGGCTTAACGCTTTCGCAGAGCTTCAAGCCGTAAGCCAAAGCCTCTTTAATTTCAGGATTCGGGAAAGGACAAGTCGGAAAATTCCCATCAGGGTTTTCCTGCTCGGGAACGACTGTAACCTCTTTCACACCGATTTTTTTCAAAATAGCTCTGACAGGCTTATTGCCCGTACCGTTAAGAGGAGTGTAAACGACCTTAAGACCGCTGTCTGCAACAAGGTCGGTATGAACGCCCTGCTTTGAAACCTCGTCAAGGTAAGAATCTATGCAGTCTTTACCGATATATTCAACCATGCCGTCAGCGAGTGCCTCGTCAAATGAAGCAACCTTTGCTCCGCCGAACATTGAAACCTCATTTATCTTACCTATAACGGTATTAGCAACGTCAAGGGTAATCTGACATCCATCGCTGCCATAAACCTTATAACCGTTATATTTTGCAGGGTTATGAGAAGCTGTAACCATTATACCTGCCGAAGCGCCAAAATAGCGAACCGCATATGAAAGCATAGGTGTAGGCATAAGCTCGGCATAGAGGTAAACCTTAATCCCATTAGCCACCAGAACTCTTGCCGCTTCCTTTGCGAAAACGTCCGATTTTATTCTTGAATCGTATGAAATAGCAACAGAACCGTTTTCAAAATCGCCGTTGACATAATCCGCAAGACCCTGTGTCGCACGTCTTACCGTATAGATATTCATTCTATAGCTGCCCGCTCCGATAACGCCGCGAAGTCCGCCCGTGCCAAATTCAAGATCTCTGTAAAATCGGTCGCTTATCGCCTCGTCGTCGCCTTCAACAAACTGAAGCTCCGAAATCAAATCAGGGTCTTCCGTTGCCTTTTCACACCACAGCTTATAAGCCTCCATAATTTTATTAGTCATTATTTACCACCTCATAATATTTTTTGATGCAAAAAAAATTTATAAATTCATTATATCATATTTGCTTGATAATTTCCAGTCTTTTTTTCATTTTTAATATTTTGTTAATTTCTGCTTTACGTCAAACTGCATTTTTACAAATTGCAATCAAAATCCGATAAAATCATATGAATAATTCATTCTTAAGTTCCATAAAAATATATTTAACAAAGTTTTTATATAAAATAAATAAAAAACCCTTGACAGAGGATTTATTATGTGGTATAATGATTAAGCATGATGATGTATAGGGGTATAGCTCAGTTGGTAGAGCAGCGGTCTCCAAAACCGCGTGCCGAGGGTTCAAATCCTTCTGCCCCTGCTGATTTTGGTGAATTTATTGACTAAGATAAGCCTGCAAAAAACCCACAAGCTTATCTCAGCCGATAAAAGCATACATAGTATGCGCTACCGGATGATGCAGCTCCCGCCGAATCGGTTTGTTCTGATTTTGGGTTTCACATAGGCGAGGTTTCTGCTGGAAGGCAGCGTGATAAAGAGCATTCCGCTTCTGCAGGAGAAGGTCAGCCCGTAATCCTTTGTGATTTTATAGCCATAGCAGTCTTCATTTTCAGTTACAACAAGCACCATTGCATCAAGCAAAGCTGCACTTATCGGGAACACACTCATTTTATCATTCCTTTCTATCGTTTATATATAATATATTTATCGATAGGTATATATGAATTTTCAGTAAATATAATATTGTCATTCTGATAACAAATCAAAAAAATGATTTCCTTGTGATTTAAGACAAAAAATGTCAAGAAGGTTAAAACCACTTGACAAATTGACAAAAATCGGATATAATAGAAGTAGAGGGGAGAAAAAGGACTTCTAAAAAAAGCACCCACCAGGTGTCAAAACGCCTGGTGGGCTAGGCTTGTCTTGTAATAAAATTTAAAAAATATCAAGGCTCAAGAAACATCTGTAGCTGCTTCATCACTAGATCTCGACCAGTATCCAAGAAAATACCATTCGCCATCTATTTTTGCAATATAAAAGGATTTCGTCAGCGTTGCTGTGTCGTCAGATATAAAGGTCATGTCAAGTCTTAGCCTTCCCATTAGCTCGATTTCAGCCCTCGGATACTTCCCAAATTCCCTCTCAATTTCCTCGTCAGTCTCCTCGTCCTCAAGCCACTCCTCAGACGTAATTTCAACACTATAATCGCTTATTTGGGTATTACCAAGCAGATCTTCAACAGGATCTCTCAAATCCTCAATGTATACTCCTTCAACAAGTTCCTCATAGCTTGTGTTATTCTTTTCCACTATAGCATCAAGATACTCGCTGTAAATTAGACCTAGCAGCTTTTCAGCATCAAGCGTTGCATAGGATTTTACAATTTCCTTCGCTAGATCATTATAGCTTTCACAACCATTTTCCTGCACCGTCTCGAAATATTCCTCACCTGTCATGTATTCTCTTGTAATGTAAGAGACTACGGTATCATCACAATAACAGGTAAGCTTTATAGCATTGCCATTTTCGTCATATTCATCTACTGTATATTCATATTGCACCTGCGAAGTAATTTCCTCATCGCTATCATAGTAGGTGTATTCACTTATTTCGCCGCTTTCGTCATAGCTTTGGCTACAAAAAAGATAGTCATCTTGTCCATCAAGATAATTATAGCGGCTTAACGTAGACAATTGTCCTCCACTATAGTCGTAGAGATAGTAGGACGACAGCTTACATGAATCATATATGCTCTCTCGTTCAATATATCCATTTGCGTCATACTCATACCTCGAAAGTGAGTTTACATATTCTGAATTGTAAAGAGAAGCATATTTTGATGCACAAAGAGTAACCACACCGTTCTCATCCATCTCATAGACGTTGGTTTTTGAATTGTAAGAATAATTATCCTCATTGGCAGACTCTCTTATCTCGCTCACAAGCAAATAATCGCTCTCATCGCTATCGCTTAGCTCCTCGGTAACTTTACTCGACGAATCTGACTCGTAGGTATCAGCAGCATCCGACTTGCCGCACGAAACCGCCAAAAAAGCAAAAATCAGACAAGCAGTTGCCACTTGTGTTTTCTTTATAGCCCTTATCATATCGCATTCCTCCTTGATTTTTCTCCAAGCATAAAACAATAGCTTAAAGCATCATCCTTCCTCTAGTTAAATATACCAAATTTTTTTGAAAAAGTCAAGAGCAATTCTGAAGTTTTATCGATGTTGCTCATACAAGCTTTAACCTATGTTAACAAAGTAAACATTATGGATAACAAGATTTGTATCAAGCTGTATACTTTTTTCTTTTGTTAGGTGGTGGAATTTTTTCTGTCCGATTTCATTTTAATATGGAACCCTTTTTCAAAAAAGTGCAATAAAATTCATATACACATATTGACCTTTTAATAATTGTGTGATAAAATTAAATTAGTAGAATATCATTAAATTTTTAATAGAAGGTATTTTTATTAAGGAAAGAAACATTCACATCGCAGCACTTACCTCTACAGTAGTTATGCTAATGTCACAATAAGTTTGTATTTGTAAACCCAAAGCTACATAAAAAGGGCTTCAAAAAATGCATAACTAGGTCAACACGCCTAAGAGTTATATAAACAACATCAATCAGGATAAGACTAATCAAAATAATAAGGAAAAAGAAGGAAAAGACTATGGATTTGTGTATGGCTCTTTGGGCAAAAAAGATGACTATCAGGCAAAAGGAGAATGGCTTCCTCTGCTGCAACATCTGGAAGATACAAGCCGAGTATGCGGCTTTTTGTGGGAACATTGGTTGTGCGACGGACAACGGGAAATCATCGCAGAAAACAATGATAAGGATTCAGCAAAGCAGGTTTTGCTGTTTCTCGGAGCAGTTCACGACCTTGGCAAAGCGACCCCTGCTTTTCAGATCAAAGAAAGCGGAATACGGGAAATTGACATTGAACTTTTAAACCGCCTGGAGCTGGCTGGCGCAAGCGGAATTTCAAACCTTATACTCGCACATGACGGAGAAAGTCCTCACAGTATTGCAGGTGAAGCGTTGCTGAGACGGTTTGATGAGAGATTTAAATCGCCCGAAGATATTTCTTCAATCGTCGGAGGTCACCATGGCCGTCCGGTAAGTAAGGACATAATCGAAAAGCAATTCACCGCTTATAGTATGAATTACTATCAGACGGAAAAAGAAGCCGATTCGCTGTGGCAATTATGGGATAAAACCCAGAGATATATTTATAACTGGGCGCTCGGCATAGCTTGATTTAAATCAGCTTCAGAGATACCACCTCTTTCCTGTTCTGCGCAGGTACAAGCACTCGGACTGCTAACTATGGCTGATTGGATCGCCAGTAATACAGAATATTTTCCGTTGATACGCCTTGAAGAAGATTCCATATTTGACTCACAAGAACGCCTAGAAAATGGCATGAATAAATGGTTTCGTACACATGGGTGGACTCCAGATAATTTGCAGGAAACCACAAGTTCGTTTGAACATCGTTTTGGATTTTTACCCCGACCACTTCAGAAAATTTTTATCGATACTGTCTCTTTGTCCAAAGAACCTGGTCTTTTTATCCTAGAAGCACCCATGGGAGTAGGTAAAACAGAAGCCGCATTGCTGGGAGCGGAGCAGCTTGCTTTTAAGACAGACCGCAAAGGAATGTTTTTTGGACTTCCGACACAGGCTACATCAAATGGGATCTTTCCTAGAATAGAGGATTGGTTAAAGAGTATTTATTACGACAGTGATTCGAAGAACGAACTTCGACTCATTCATGGAAAGGCAAATTTGAACAAAGATTATGCGGATTTGACCAAAGCCAGTAATATAGCGGATGACGATATTTCAGATGATAAAAAATCTTATGAAGCTTTTACTACGAATCAATGGTTTTCAGGAAAGAAGACAGCAATTCTGGACGATTTTGTTGTAGGCACAGTCGACCAGTTTCTATTATTGGCACTTAAGCAAAAGCATTTGGCATTGCGACAGCTGGGCTTTGCTAAAAAGGTGGTTATTATCGACGAGGTTCACGCTTATGATGCGTATATGAGCCAGTACCTGAAAACGGCGTTGATGTGGATGGCAAGCTACAATGTTCCAGTTATCCTGTTGTCTGCAACATTGTCTTCTAAGTCACGATACGAGCTGACAAGTGCATATCTTAAAGGACTTGACGTTAAGACAAAGAAAATGCAGGTTGAGGGAAAACCACTTAAAGAGTATCTTTCTGCGACCGCCTATCCACTTATTACATATACAGACGGTGAAACGGTTCGTCAGGTCAGAGAGTTTCCTGAAAGAGAAGAATGCAAAATCGCTATTGAGCGTATTCAGGACGATGATGTTACAGCTGTGATAGACCAAATATTTTCAAGCGGTGGCGGTAACATTGGAATTATTATGAACACGGTAAATCGTGCGCAAGAATTTGCGCAGAAGCTTGCAGAATTATATGGAGAAGATACGGTAGAACTACTGCACTCTTCATTCCTTGCAACGCAGCGTGTGCAAAAGGAGCAGGAACTGATACGGACGATAGGAAAAGGAAACGACCAGAACCGTCCGCAAAAGAAGATTGTAATAGGCACGCAGGTAATTGAGCAATCATTGGATATAGACTTTGATGTGATGATTAGCGAACTGGCTCCAGTTGACCTTCTGATTCAGCGTTTAGGGCGCCTTCACAGACATAAACGAGTTCGACCCGCTGGATGCAAGGAACCAAAGCTTTATCTGTTGGGGTGTAGTGAAAGTCTGGAATTTCAAAAGGGATCTGAAGCGGTCTATGGCGGCTATCTCTTGGCACGAAGTCAATATTTCCTGGGTGACAATATTTCTCTCCCAAAAGATATTTCGCCTCTTGTTCAAGCGGTTTACGGAGATCAGGAAATTATCCTTGATTTTCAGGAGAAAGAAAAGTATAATAAATATAAAAGTGAAGAGGACGATAAGCTCGAAAAGAAGAAAATTAAATCAAAAACCTATCGACTTGAAGAACCATATCTGGGAAGCCGCACCAAACTACTGACACTACACGGTTGGTTGACTCGCCCGACTGAAGACAAGTCTGACGAAGGCGGACATTCACAGGTGCGAGATGCTGATGAAAGCATTGAAGTAATCGCTTTACAGAAATTAGATAGCGGATATGGCGTATTATTTGGAGAATTGTCAGGTCAGGATTTATCGGGCAGAATACAGGAAAAAGGTATCGGAATGAAGCTCGCTGGAGAAACTATCCGACTTCCAGGACCGCTGTGTAAGCCCTATAAAATTGACAAGACGATTAGCGAGCTTGAAAAAATCTATAGAGATAATTTTGCCGAATGGGATACCTCCAGCTGGCTTAAAGGAAGTCTGGGTATTTTGTTCGATAAAGAGATGAATTGTGAGCTAAACGGTTATATACTGCACTACAATCGGAGGAGCGGTTTATCATATCAATCATATCAAAAGGAGGTATGAAATATTGGGGAGATATAACTTATTAGACGAAAAATGGATTCAGGTATTACTGAAGAACGGAGGTGGAACCCAAAAAGTTTCTTTAAAAGAAGTATTTTCTAACGCAGGCGATTACTATGACCTGGCAGGAGAAATGAAAACTCAGGATTTTGCAGTATTGCGAGTTCTTCTGGCTGTTTTACAGACAGTCTTTTCAAGGTTTGACAGCGAAGGGAATCCTTACGACTTTTTAGAGATTGATAAAGAAACCTTTACGCAAAAAGAGCCAGCAGATTGGGAAGACTTAGACGATGAAGACCCTTTCTTTGAAACCTGGCTTAGCTTATGGGAAAAGGGGAATTTTCCAGAAATTGTGCAGGAATACCTTGAAGCATGGAGAGATCGCTTTTACCTGTTTGACGACAAGTACCCGTTCTACCAGATAACGTCGGAGCAAATGAAAGAGTTAGTAGAAAAAAGTTCTAAGGGTGAGTACGGAACCCGAATTTATGGAAAGAACTTAAATCGTACGATTTCAGAAAATGCCCATAAGATTGCTATGTTTGCACCAATTACCGGAAAGGCAGAGGATAAGGACAAGCTCTGTGACGATCAATTGGCTCGATGGTTGATTATGTATCAAGGATATAGTGGAGCAGCAGAAAAAAGAAGGTAAGAAAAACGGATAAAAAATGTTCAGTTGGTTGGCTTTATGATCTGGGAGGTCTTTATTTAAAAGGAAAAACTCTCTTCGAAACATTGATGTTAAATTGCATTCTGTCGTCTGACTTTGATAAAAAATTATCTGATGAAGTGAGAATGCAAATTCCAGCATGGGAGAGAAGTCCAAGGGAAAATGTCGACGCTTATTTTCACAATAAGCTTGACAATAGAGCCAGTTTATATACGAGTTGGTCGAGAGCCATATCTTTTATGGAGAACTATTTGGAAGGAGAATCTTTTCATTGCTTCTCAGCCAAGCTGCCTAAGATTGATTCTGTCGAAAATTTTATGGAACCAATGACCTGTTGGGAATTTAACAAAGATAAATTTACGCCAAAAAAACATCAGCAGGAAAAAGCGGTATGGAGAAATTTCAATGTATTGATGGGAGTTGGGCGTGAAGAAGGAGAGCACTTTCAAAAGCCTGGTATTATATCCTGGTATCAGACCGTTTGCGAGGATAACTCTATGAGTCAGCTGCGCAATTTTAAGGTTACAATCAATAGCGTAAGTATGCAGGATGATGGAGATAACAAGTCTCAGGCTCCTGTTGACGAAATTATTGATGAAATTCAAATGGAAACCGCTGTCCTTATTGATAATAACAAGGACGGTTGGATAGAGACAATCAATACATTAGTCAACAAAACCAAGGAATACATCGAAAATACGCTCGTCAGATTTGCCAGACAGGTTTTTGCTATCAGAGGATATGACAGTAAAGATTACCATTACGTAGAGCAACAACGTGAAAGACTGTATCAGGAAATAGATCAACGTTTCCGAAACTGGCTTCGTGAGATAAACGAAAATGATTCTATGAATGAAAAGGCATTGGAATGGTACAGTACTCTCAAAAAAAGCGATTCAAGACAGAGGAGATGAAATACTCAGGAATGCAAGCTTCAAAGACCTCAAAGGCATTGAACATAAAGACAAAGGATTTATGAATATAGCAACAGCTTACAACGAATTCATGCGAAATGTTGCTTTAACGTTCAAATTTTTACAGAAAGGAGGAGAACAATGAGTACGGAAAAGGCAATAGCGAGAAGTGTAAATTCTATTATTATGAATCTATATAGTCAACTGGACTATTCATCGGGAAAAGCTAAGCTCTCAAAACTGAGGGGTTCAATGGGAAAATCGGATTTAGTTGAAGCTTATCCGTTTTTGTTTGAAATGATTCTAGAAGAGCTTTTAGGGCATTCTGCAACATTGTCAGACGCAGAAAAATCAATTGTCTGGAGCTTGCAGTTTTATGCTCTTTTGCAGCAAGGAAAGAAAAACAATGCTCATGTGTCTGATTATCAGAATCTCGGAAAATCGCTATCAATACTAAGAGGCGAGAATAGTGAATCGGTTGACAGGCGTTTCAATGCGATGATTCTGGCGGATACAGAAGAAGAGTTTCAGATGCATTTGCGTTATATGCTTCGCTTGTACAAGTCAAAAGTCGAAAATGCAACTGTTGACTTTGCAAAGCTGGCAATGGATATTTATTGCTTTGTTCATTGGGAAAATGGAAAGGAACAAATCCGTCTGACATGGTCAAGGGAATATTACAAAGTTAATCACAAGGAGGAAGAAAATAATGACTAACAAAAGACTTTACATGGATATACACGTAATTCAGGTGCTGCCACCGTCAAATATCAACAGAGATGATACAGGAAGCCCAAAGACAGCTCAGTATGGCGGCGTTCGCAGAGCAAGAGTAAGCTCACAGGCATGGAAGAAGGCAATGCGTGATTATTTTAGAGAGAATAGCTCGGATTCGGGAGTTGGCATCCGCACTAAGTATATCGTGCAGTATGTAGCGAATAAAATAGTTAAATTAAATCCTTCAATCGACTATGATTCTGCATTTGAAAAGGCGGAAAAGGCATTGAACAGTGCAGGTATATCGACGACAAAGGAACATACGGCAAAAGCTCTCTTCTTTATGGGAGATCAGCAGGCTGAGAAACTGGCAGAAGCAATTATAGACGGAAAGAATGATAAAAAAGAACTACAAAATATTTTGAAAAGTAATCCCGAAATCGACATTGCTCTGTTTGGACGTATGTTAGCAGAAGATCCAAAGTTAAATACAGATGCTGCTTGCCAGGTTGCTCATGCAATATCTACTCATGCAGTTCAAACGGAATTTGATTATTATACAGCTATGGATGACCTTTCTCCAGAGGATCAGTCAGGCGCTGGAATGCTTGGAAATATTGAGTATAATTCGTCCACGCTGTATCGATATGCAAATATAGCTGTTCACGACTTTGCAAAAATGTTGGACGATAAAGCTGCCACAGTTGCGGCGTGCGAGCTTTTTATAGAAGCATTTTCCAATTCGATGCCGACAGGAAAGATAAATACATTTGCAAATCAGACTCTACCGAACCTTGTTATGGTTACTTTACGCAAAGACCGACCAGTTAATCTTGTATCTGCTTTCGAACAGCCAGTTCAAGCAAAGTCAGCAAGCGGTTATGTGAATAAGTCGATTGAAAAACTAATGGCAGAATATGAGAAGGCTGAAAAGTTTGTTGACACACCTATTAGCAATTTCTGCCTTAATGCTGCAGAGCAAAGTATTGATGGAACAGGGCAATCCTGTGATAATTTGAAAGATCTTCTTCAGAAGGTCGGACAGAAAATTGAAAGTTGTCTTAAAGAAACGGGTGATTTGAATTGAAGACAATTCTAATGAAGTTTCAAGGACCATTGCAGTCCTATGGAACTGATTCTCATTTTGAGACGCGCCACACAGATGATCATCCGTCCAAGGCGGCAGTCATAGGATTAATAGCCGCTGCATTGGGTATTCGACGAGAAGAAACGGATAAGCTTCGGCAACTGCATAATCTGCATATGGTCGTTCGAGTGGATCAGGTCGGACAGATGAGCAAAGAATTTCAGATCGCAGCTAAATACAAGAAAACAGGTGACAATGAACGTAATTATGTTACATTACGTTATTATTTGGAGGATGCGGTCTTTTTAGTTGCGGTAGAAGGAAAAGATGATTTGATAGATCATATTTATGACGCACTAAAAAGACCATACTTCCAGATCTTTTATGGCAGAAAATCCTGTCCAGTTAATTATGATTTTCTGGTTGGACTTTATGAGGGTGAAGCCATAAAACAAATCCAAAAGCAGCCATGGATGGCGTCAGATTGGTACCGAAAAAGACGTTTGAGGCAAGAAAAGGTTCGATTAGATGTCTATGGTGATTTGGTATGTATGCCAGAGGAAAGGCAAAAAGCACTCAGACGGGATCAGCCAGTTTCATTCTCACAGAAGGGACGACAGCATGAACTAAGATTTGAATGCCATAAGAATATGTGGATTGTTAATCCGGATTATATAACGCCGAACATACAGACATCACATGACGCATTTACACCACTGATGGAGGAAGAATATGTATCTGAGCAGAGTTGAGATAGATATGGAAAATCGAACCGTCTTGCGAACACTAAATCATTTGGGAGCATATCATAACTGGGTAGAACAGGCATTTCCAGACGAAGTCATGCAAGGGACTAGATCCAGAAAGCTTTGGCGTATTGACCAAATCGCAGGAAAACGATATTTGCTTGTGGTTTCTGAAGCAAAACCTAATTGCGAACAGATGGAAAGTTATGCTGTCAAAGGCAGCTTTGGCTGCAAAGATTACGAACCTTTTCTGCAATCCATCAAACAAGGAGAAGCCTTGCGCTTTAGAGTGACTTTAAATCCTGTTCATTCAGTATTTGAAGAAAACAAAAATACTAGAGGAAAAGTTTTTCCAATATATGCAGAAGCGGCTCAGTGCAAGTTCTTTTTAGAGAGAGCTGAAAAGCATGGTTTTCACGTAGAGCCAGATCAATTTCTTATAGTAGAGCGAGGAGAAGAGACGCTTCTTAAAAAAGGAAAGAGAAAGGTAGATCTGGTTAAGGCGACCTATGAAGGCACGTTGACGGTAGAAAATCCGAAATTATTTGTAGATCTTTTGTGTCAAGGTATGGGAAGAGAAAAGGCTTATGGTTTTGGAATGATGACAGTCATAAGAGGATAAGTATATGCAGAAAAAAATCAGAGCAGATAAGCCAAAACTGCAACAGCTTCCAAGAATTGATGACCGAGTGAGTTTTATATATGTAGAGCATGCAAAAATTCATCGGAAGGACGGTGCAATTACAGTAACTGATGCAAAGGGAATTGTACATATTCCAGTTGCAATGATTGGCGTATTATTGTTAGGTCCTGGAACTGACATCAGCCATAGAGCAGTACAGCTACTTGGAGAAACTGGAACGTCGATTTGTTGGGTCGGAGAACAAGGAATAAGGCAATATGCGCATGGACGCGCTTTATCTCATTCGTCCAGACTTCTGGAAGCACAGGCGAGGCTTGTATCAAATCAACGCTTAAGGTTAAATGTTGCGAAAAAGATGTATGCTATGCGATTTCCGAATGAGGACGTTGACAATCTGACAATGCAGCAGCTTCGAGGAAGAGAAGGCGCGCGTATACGGAAGGTATATTCTTCGCTTGCAAAGGAATATGGAATAGATTGGAACGGAAGAGAGTATAAAGTTGATGATTTTGAAAGTGGAACCCCGATCAATCAAGCGCTTTCCGTAGGCAATGTTGCTCTCTATGGTTTAGTTTATAGTGTGATAGCTGCATTAGGACTTAGTCCTGGGTTAGGATTTGTCCATACAGGGCATGACCTTTCGTTTGTTTATGATATTGCGGATCTTTACAAAGCGGAGATTAGCATTCCTATTGCTTTTGAAACCACAGCTATTGCAATGCAGGATGGAACAACAGATATTGAATCCATGACCAGACATAAGATACGGGATTTCATTTATCAAACGAAATTGATGGAACGTATTGTTAGAGATATACAGAACCTTTTAGAAGTTCCAGAGGAAGAACGCTTTGAAACGAATCAGATTTACCTTTGGGATGATAAGGAAAATCTAGTTAAGCATGGTGTGAACTATGGGGAGGTGTATTAATGCCTTTTACAGTGATCACATTAACGAATGTCCCCTATTCTCTTCGAGGTGAGTTAACCAAGTGGATGCAGGAAATTGCTGTTGGCGTTTATGTTGGCAATTTTAATAGTCGAGTGCGAGAACAGCTATGGCAGCATATTTGCGACAACGTTCAAAAGGGAGAAGCTACCATCAGTTATGCCTACAGAAATGCTATCGGGTATACCTTCGATAGTTATCAAACGAAACAAGAAGTGTTTGAGCTTGATGGATTGCCTTTGATCCGATATCCTCTTAATAAGAGAAAAGATGAAAATAAAGAAGGTTATGGTTTCAGTAAGGCATTTCAATCACACATGCAGTATAAGTTAGAAAATAAAAAGAATAATTCGAAGTCGAATCAAAATGATTTCATTCCTTCCTACATCTTAATAGATCTAGAAACAACAGGTCTTGACGAAAAAAAGAATCAAATCATCGAGATCGGGGCTCTTAAAGTAAAGGGGGATTGTACGGAAGAATTTCATCGGTTGCTTCATTTAGACGAAAATTTGCCGGATTTTATAACAGAATTAACGGGCATTACAACACAAATGCTTGATGCTGATGGATGTGATAGAAAAAAAGCATAGAAGATTTTGCTTGCTTTATAGAGGATATGCCCTTGGTCGGGTACAACATCAGGTTTGACATCAAGTTCCTGGAGCAAGAGTTTTGTAGATTAGGTTTAGATTGGAAAAATAAAAAGTGTATTGATATTTTGTCTTTGGTAAAAAGGGAAAAAATGTTTCTTGAAAACTATAAGTTATCAAACATATTGGTAAGTTATGGGATTGACACAGTGGTGCAGCATCGTGCGTTTGATGACGTTATGCTTTTGGCTCAACTTCTTCCAAAGTTAAATGGATTTGAAGCAGAGATTAGAAGAAAAGGCTGATTTTATGGGATCTTTTTAGTGTGTTCCCCGCATGTGCGGGGGTGATCCCGGTGGTTTGTGATAACGAAAATGTTGTTTGGAGTGTTCCCCGCATGTGCGGGGGTGATCCCATAGCCGTCAACTGATTTCAAATGTTCTTTCAGTGTTCCCCGCATGTGCGGGGGTGATCCCGGTCAGCATCTACAGTGTGGTCACAGTCCATAGTGTTCCCCGCATGTGCGGGGGTGATCCCAGACTGCTGCTACAGCAGGTATAGACCAAAATGTGTTCCCCGCATGTGCGGGGGTGATCCCTCACTTAAAGTTAAAAATGATGATGATATCGAGTGTTCCCCGCATGTGCGGGGGTGATCCTCAAAGTAATGAAAACATATGTTTTTTGAAAGAGTGTTCCCCGCATGTGCGGGGGTGATCCTGATGCCCATTCGTTTGGATTCCGCTGCACTGCGTGTTCCCCGCATGTGCGGGGGTGATCCTTATCACGCTAAACAATCAAAGCACAGCAAAGAGTGTTCCCCGCATGTGCGGGGGTGATCCTATAATTATAACAAATTATCTTTGCTAACTCAAGTGTTCCCCGCATGTGCGGGGGTGATCCTTGAATGGCTATCCGATACAGGCTCGTCAAATTGTGTTCCCCGCATGTGCGGGGGTGATCCCAACTATTACGCAGATTTAACGACAATCCGTACGTGTTCCCCGCATGTGCGGGGGTGATCCTTCTGACGGTGTGCACAGCTGTTCGGCTATGTCGTGTTCCCCGCATGTGCGGGGGTGATCCTTATTGTAGGCAATAACAGTAGTCTCACTGTAGGTGTTCCCCGCATGTGCGGGGGTGATCCCAGTAATAGCAATCTCAGCAAGACTAACCTAGAAGGATACCTAAGATTTCGAAACTATTATAACAACTCTGAAAGAGATTCTATAGATCTATATATTTTAATGAATTTTGGATTTAACTATCAGCTTAGATTTAACTCTCAACATGAGTTTAATAATCCATTTGGGAAAGACCGAAGTAGCTTTAAGCAAGCGATTAAATCACGCTTGAAACCTTTTATGGAGCAAATTAAGCCATATTATTTTTCAAGTTTAGATTTTAGAGATTTTGATTTTTCTCTTTTAAAAGAAAATGATTTAATATATTGTGATCCTCCTTATACAATTAGTGTCGGCTCATATAATGACGGAAAACGCGGCTTTAATGGCTGGCAGCATCAAGACGATATAGATTTGATGATAATATTGGACGAGTTATCTGACAGAGGCGTACATTTTGCCTTATCAAATGTTATATTTCACAAAGGCGAAATCAATGTAGAATTAATTGAATGGGCGAAAAAATATACAATTCAGGAGCTGAATTATACTTATAATAACAGCAGCTACCACTTGGCAAAAAAATCTAAACACACAGGAGGTATTGATAACAAATGAGTAGAACGTTTGGTTGGATTCAAGATAGTGGATCATTTGTAAATCATAAAGTATCTATTGATACCTAGCTAAAATAATCTCTAACTATGTATTTTCACAAGAAAACTCCCCTTACCCTCTTGACTTTGCCCTTGAAAAGTGGTGCAGTATAACCTCGCTAAGCCTCAGCTCAATTGAAGGCGCTTTGCGTAAGCTTGTAACCTCTGGTGAGCTTGAACGTGGAAACACAGGCAAAGCAACTTTTTATGTCAGACTGAAATAACATTGCCAAAACAAATTCAGAAAAATGTGTTATACTAATATAAAAGACTTTTGAAAGAAAAAAGTAAATAAATGAAACGGAAAGCAATTGAAAATTTAGCATATTGGAAGCAAAGTAAAGAGCGCAAGCCTATAATTCTAAAAGGAGCAAGGCAAGTAGGCAAAACATGGCTTATGAAAGAGTTTGGAAAAAAACATTATGAAAGCTTTGTGTATTTTAACAGAAAATTTTGTTTTGCAGCAGCTTTGTAACCAATTTGATGTTGAACCAAGATATTATTCAGATAAGAACAAAGAAATAGACTTTGTGCTCCAATATGGCACAAACATTATTCCCATTGAGGTTAAAGCAGGAGAAAATAAATCTGCGCCTTCTTTCAAAAACTATGTTGCAGCCTATCATCCTAAATATGCTCTGCGCTTTTCAAAACGAGCATATAGAAAAGATGGCGAGATAACTAACATTCCGCTCTATTTAGCCAGTAAAACTAAAGATTTGTTATAATACAAAAAACGACGGACTCTTTGCAGAATCCGTCGTTTCAATAAATGTGTTTTCCCGTTAAAAGTAGCGAATCAATATCATCATATGCGTTCTCTAAAGCTTCCTGATGATAAGTGAGATAATTATCATATATCTCTTTCGCTATTTTGTGTTCATTCCACTCTTTTAGAACCTCGCTTGTCGGACGGTTTTTATAACAGGCGTACTGTTCTAATAGAAAGATAAAAAATTCCATTTCTTTCGTCAGCATTTTTAATCACTCCTCAAATAGATATAGTTCCTCGGATTTCCCGTTATTTGTTCAACTTCCCAGGCACCAAAAATCTCCTCATCGGTAAACTGAATCAATGTATATTGAGCATCCTCCAGAAGATCGTGAGTTTTAGATGATAAAAAAGCTATAGTCGCCTCCATTTGAGACATATTGTATTTATCAATGATTCTATTTATAATATTTTTATCAAGATAATATAATAGTCCTTGCGGAACTTTTTTCATAGTAAAACAGCCTCCTTAAAACTCAAATAGGAAATAGCTTTTTCAGTCTTGAATACAAACTGATCGCTTAGCTTTTGCGGCAAGAGCATTTCTATAGTTGCCTTCTTTGATAAATCACCATTAATATAGAATGAAATTGTTTGAACAGTTTGGTCATCCGCAACTGGTCCCCAAATGACATCGTATTTATCTTTTACTAGCTCTTGCTTTGTTCTGTTCATTACAACAAAATCAAGCCACTGCTCGTCAGCTTTACCAAATTTTACCAGATTAGGAAAATCCAAGGCTTTATCATCAAAGTCGTAGACGTTGAGATAAGGTTTCCCTGTTGATTTGATACGAGCTGTGCGAATTGCCCACTGAGTTGCTTGCTTTATGTCAAGAGTGGTATAAAACCCTTTTCCAAAATCAAGTCTTCTTTGATTTTCTAATAGTCTGGGCTTTTCTACCCTGACATTACTTCCGTGATAGAGTATCATTTATTTTTTCTCCTTATGGTTTTCTAAGTTCATTATACTACTTCACGCACCCTTTGTCAAGTGCAAAGCAGAAAGTTACGCAACGATTGTAAGCTAAAAAAGTGCAGAATATCTGCGTCTGATACTCTGCACTTTAAACTATTAACTTAATGTTGTTATTATAGCATATTTTTTTAAAAGTGGAGAAAGAAAAAACGACGGACTCTTTGCAGAATCCGTCGTTTTGTTGCTAAAGCTTATAGTGTGGATCATATGCCTCCAGCAGTTTATCAATTTCTTCTGCTGTTAAGCTTTCCGTTTCATACTTTTCTTTTGTATAATCACCACGGCACTGATTTATCTGTTTTATAAATTCAACAGTCTTTTCTGATCCAAGTGCTTTTTCAAGAGCATTTAACCCCGCTTCTTGTAGCTCTAAGTCAAATGTCATTTTAATCGCCTCCTTTGATAAAATCAACTGGGTTTATAACTTGAAAACCCAGATCAAGTTTTGAAGCCATCTTTATGAGTCTGTCATCGGTAGTCAAGAAAGCTTCTGCGTTTGCCTTTTGCGCACATGCGAGATGATAACTATCAAAATCCTTTATGTTTGATATGCTTCTTATCTCATTTGAACGCTTTTTTGATTCTTTATCGAAGAATATATGTATGTTTGTATATTTTCGATAAATTTCTTCGACATTTTGCCTTTTTTCCAAATCTTTAATTCGGGCAATTTCAATATCCAAGATATTACTGGCAACAAGGCTGTATTTTCCAGAAACACAATAGGAAAATATATCTGAGATTACTTTTTTCTCGTTTCTGACTCTCTTTTGAGATATGTCATCAAAGATCCTATTGTAGCAACAAGAATCCATGTATATTATCATGGCTTCTATCACCTCCATTATACTACTTCGCACACCTTTTGTCAAGTGCAAAGCAGAAAGTTACGCAACGTATGTAAGCTAAAAAAATGCAGAATATCTGCGTTTGATACTCTGCACTTTAAACTATTAGCTTAATGCTGTTATTATAGCATATATTTTTACCCCACTCCAATCAAATCCAAATACTCCTTGGCGATTGTTTCATCTGCCGTTGTATACTCTACAAAGATAAAAGCGTCGTATTCATCGTCAAACGGCAGGATATATCCTGTAAGGTGTGTGACTCCCCTGTTTGTATTAAATAAATATTCCACTCCGGAGCTGTTGTACGACATCTCTCCGTTTATGTAATGCCCGCCGCTGTTAAGCTCAGTGTTGGAGTACTGATAATAATAAAGATTGCTGACAAGATAGTAGTTCTCGGCAAAAAATGAGTACTCGCTTCCTCCTGTGTAGTAGCTGTGCATATATGCTACGGCGGTTTTAATCGAACCTGAAAGCTCCGATTTATCATCGCTTTTTTGACATAGCCCCGCAACATAGCAAACACCGTATTCTTCACGAGACGTATCCTGTGACAATCTTCCCATCTTGGCGTTTGCTACATCGTTGATTGAAGCGTCTTTAGGCAGCGTGACAGTGCCGCCGCTTATTTCAACGTGTGTCGTCATCTTTTAATAAACATAGTCTTCGCTGTCTGAAGAAGTAAGCGGAGAAATTTTGTCGGATACCGTGCGGGCAATAGCGTCTATTTTTTCATACTTGTCTGTATCTCCTGTGACAGCTACTACAAAGACGCTTGAATCCTTTCTCACAGTAATTATTCTTTGATAGCAGGTTATCCTCAAGTTATTATACTCGCTGTTCAAGCATGAAAATGTTGTGCTTGCAGTGTATTCTGCTCTGTCTTCGCCATTTTCAACCTCTAAGTCCTGAGCTAAAAGACAAGATATTGATTTGTACTTTAAATCCCCTGAATAATAGAACTGCGCAAGCTTTAGGTATTCGCTCATGTCGTTTGTTATAGCATAGACTGAATCGCTCTCGGAAGATATAATCGGGTAAACGGCTATTTGTATACCGCTGAAATCACCCTGTAGACTGCATTGATTGTATGAGGCGTCTCCGTCAATACTGTATTTCCAACCGTCTGTTTCAATTATAGGTATGCTGCACGAAAGATACGATATTGGCTCTAGCGTGTATGTTAAACCAAGCTCGTCCTCATAGGTTTCCTTTACAGCTTCTTCTGTATTATCTTCTTCATCAGCTTCCGGGACTTCTCCTTCTCCTTCATCGTCCCCCCCAAGCCGCCTGCGCTAAAGCTTCCTGCTTCCTTTGATTGTACAAGCTAACGAAATCATCATAGAACAATGCCGTTATGAAGATTAGAATTATCACTATTGCCGAAGCAATCAGCGCTAACAGCTGCTTTTGCTTTTTACTTAGCTTTGCTCTCTTTGCCATTCTCTCACCCTTTTGCAATCTCAGCCGCTTCCAGTATGTCGTATACTATAACGCTGTCGTCTATATCATCGGAGCTGACGCACTCCCCCTCTTTGGGAGATGTTTTTTTGAATTTAGCAACGAAAACCTCTGCGTTTAAATCGCTTGCTTTTATTCCTAACGCTTCTACTGCCCTTGCTATTTCATCCTCTTGCGTCACCATCCTTATGCCGTCGCATATTGAGTCTGTCTTTAAATACGACAGGAAATACACCTTGTCTCGCTTTTTCATAAACAAGCCTATGCGTACGGGCTTTTGTTCTGTAACAGAGTATCTGACATACAGCTTCTTTACCGTCCTTCCCTGCTCGTTAAATTCATCGCAAAGCTCTATGTCGTTTACTATCACAGGGTATTTTAAAATGCCGCATATCTTTTTGTATGTGTTGTCAGGCTTGTAAAAAATCCTTAAAGCGCTGTGTACAAAACAAACTATGCAAACGGCAAGCGGTATCAGCAGCCATATTTTAGCTGTGACAATGCCGCTCAACGGGGATAAGGACTTTATCAGAATGTATGTAAGAGCTAAAACGCAGACGGCGATACCGTCTATAAGCCACGCATCCTCGTGAATCACTTGGTGAATGCGCTTAAGCTTGTCGGCTCTCTCATAATTCCTGCCGGGTTTGTTGTCTAAAGAAAATAGGATCGTCATGATTTTTCTCCTTTTTGTCCTCTAAAATTATGTGCTATACTATATATATAATATAGCACAAAAAAATCGAAAGGAAAAATCATGAGGTTTCTTTTTATCCCTATAGCTCTAAGCGCCCTGATAATGCTGACGCTTAAAGCATATGCAATAATAAAAGACAATGCGAAGGATCTTACGCCAAAACAATATATCTTTCAAAAGCTGATAAATAACGCCTGTGTCATCACGCTGCTTTTTTCTGTAGTAGTAATACTCTATTATACCTCCGCCGATGTTCAGACAGATCAGCTGATTTTCTTTATACTTCTCGACATTTCTGTAGGGTCTTTTTCGTCAAAGCTTTTAGCATGGCGTTCCTTTGAAAGCTCTTTTAAAGCTATAACGAAAGAGGAATGGAGCGAAGAAGACGGCAGCTACTTTGACACTGTCAAAATAAGACCTGTGAATAATATTCTAATTGCTTGGACGCTTTATTCTTTATTTGAGGTTGTAACGGTTCTGATGTGCGGCTATTTGTATTTTGAAAGGTTTGCCGCCGCAGTTGCAATAGCAGCTATGCTTGTGTTTTTAAATTACCTTATGTATTTTGAAATATACAAGGGCTTTAGGGAACTAGAAAAAATACTGCCGAAAAGTAAAGATAAAGTGTAAAACATATATTAAGTATTTGTAAAAGTACGTTGTGCAAATTTTCACTGTATGGTAAAATATAAATATGAGAAAAATCATATTAAACAATGTTTTGATTCTGGTCATAACATTAGCATTTATCTTATCCTACTGTATCTTTCATAAAGAGTATCAGATAACAGTAAGGAAGGTTCTTTTAGGCGACGACAATGCAGCTTTGACTATTGAAAATATTGACGCCGATCTTATTGACAACAGTCAGGACGAATCGACTGTAATGTTTGTCTTTGACGAATACAGCGTTAATAATGATAATTATCTTTGTGTTGTAGAATATATAAAGAACGATGGCTGTCTTAAAGGATTTAAGATGAGCGGAAGCACAGAAGACAGCGGCTATCAGGACGTAACCGACATTGAAACTATCACCTATCTAGCTTTTGAAAACGAAGCTTCAGGCGACGCTTATGTTTATTCAAAGCTAAGTGAAGAAGAGCTTTACAATCTGCAATTAGCGTATAAGGAATTGTTTAATCAAGATTTAGGTGATTTCAGCTTTTCAATTCTTACAGACGATGCTGCCGCTGAAATACATGGGCAAAATATATTTGGATATGTCTATTACGAAGACGGCGCAAGATTAGCGGAACTGTACAGCTACGCTGACGATCTCCTCAAAACAAATGAAAACGAACAAGGAAAAAATATATTAGAAATATTAGAAAACGTTTTTAGGTAGCAATGTGGTGATTTTTTAGGAGGTTAATTTATGGAATCAGAATTGTTTGACAACAAAGAGGAGACGTATTTAGTAAAGGACGAAATTACTGACATTGAATTAGATAAGGTAGGGTACATGACTCCTACGCAAATACTTATTGAAGAGTGCAGTAATTACCCACCGCTGACAAAGGAATGGGAAAGGCAGCTGCTTAAGCAGGCAAAGCGTGGAAACAAGCTAGCTAGAGATTGTATTGTGAAGTCAAATGTGAGGCTGATACTCTGGACTATGAACAAGTACACGCCCGGCGTGCCTACAGACGACGCTATTCAGGAAGGCTTTTTTGGATTGCAGACTGCGATTGACAAATTTGACATTGACAGAGGCACTAAATTTTCAACCTATGCCGTCAACTGGATCAGGCAGTCTATTACACGCTCGATGCTCAAGCAGACACCGGGGCAGGTGACTCTTCCGACGCATCTGATTGAAAAGAGGTCGAAGATAAACAAATTCAGAAATCAGTATGAGTCTGAAAACGGTCAAAGTCCAACTATCGAACAAATAGCCGAAGCTACAGGCTACAACGTCAAGATGGTAAGGAATGTACTGCAAACAAACGAAAGGATGATTTCTATGTCGGCTCCCATAGGCACAGAGGGAGAAAAAACAGTCGGAGACGTTATTGAAGATGAAGAACAGGACATAGTTGACAGAATGACGCAGGACGAGAGCAACAGGCTTTTAATAGAATCATTAGATTCTTTACCGTGCAGAACAGCTACAGTACTAAAGATGAAGTATGGAATCTATCCATACACGCACCGTTATTCGCTTTCAGAAATAGGGGAAGCACTGGATTTGACCAGAGAAAGGGTAAGGCAGTTGGAAAGCAGCGGTATTTCAAAGCTTAGAAATGAAAGAGGCGCAGAGCTAAGATCCTACTACGGTAAAGGAGACGCGATTGAAGCTGCTACCTTTGAAACGGAGATAACAAAAGCTATCGCTTCCCTGCCGGACGAAGAAAAGCTTGCCGTTTCGATGTACATGGGACTGACAGGCAAAAGGATGACTGTCAGTGAAATAGCCAAAAAGCTTAACGTAAAAAACTTTGACGTATATCAATACATTAACAATGCGGCATACAGTTTAAGAAATGAAAATCCATCTTTAGCGATGTCAATTCTTTCAGAAGACCAGATTTCCGAAGCTTTTGAGCCGATAAAGGAAAGCGAACGAAAACTAAAGAGGAGCTGCTTAGTTGACATCAGAGATTTCACACTTGTCAACAGCTCTAAAGAAGGCAAAGAACAATCTGCAATGGATCAGACTTCGTTTTTGCTAAAGGCAGCAAGCCTTGTAAAGAAATATCCTACATACGAATGTATTGCCATTGTAATGTACTTTGGCATCAACGCAACGCGCACAAGCCGTACTCCGCAGGAAATAGCGAACGCTCTAAAGCTTACTTCCAAAGAGATATACGATATTCTCAATTCTGCGATAGACAGACTTAGGAATGATGACGAGAGCATTAAGGCTTTTATTGAGAAAAACGAGTTGTTTTGAATAAAAGCCGCACGCCGCTGAGATGTGTTTCTCAGCGGCGTGCGGCGGTTAAAAATCAGTTGATACATATTTTTGCTTTTTACTTTTGGGCTTATCAGGAATTGTTCGTTTTAACAAACCTTTATCAGTCAGAGGAAAAATATATCGTGACATAACATACATTATAGTCATTCTTCCTTTATGATATGCTTCGCTTTCAGATCTACTCTTTGGTG
>X368_European_Ground_Squirrel__coassemble_30_pt1 | contig 24712 bp, 28 predicted proteins | sample X368_European_Ground_Squirrel__metabat2_low_PE_002 | metagenome-assembled genome bin X368_European_Ground_Squirrel
GCCGAGGATTATCAAATTTCTCATTGAAAATCTATTTTTCAAAACTTTGATTTTTATTTTTTGGAGAATTTAAATGTTTTTTGGAGAACGATTTTTACCCGAAATAACGCAAAATTATAGCTATAAACAACAAAATTTCAGAGTTTTTTGCTGGTTTTTTTGTTATAGTATACAAAATTTATTTTTTTGAAAAAAAGCTGAATTTTTATTTGACAAATCCAAAAAAAAGGTATATAATACAGTTATAAAATAAATTTTATCATAACAATATTGGCTTTTTAAAGTCATAAATGATTTTTCGGAGGAATTAAGTATGAAAAAATCAGAGCTTATTGCAACTATCGCCGATAGAGGCGGCTACAAAAAGAAGGATGCCGAAAAAATGTTGAATCTTTTTACGGAGATTGTTGCTGAGAACCTTGCGAAAGGCGAAAAGGTTACAGTTTCAGGATTTGGGATTTTTAGCATTTCAGAGCGTGCTGCAAGAGATGTTGTAAATCCTAACACGAAAAAGATTTCTCATATTGAGGCAAGAAAATCACCCGTATTCAGAGCTTCAAAGGTTTTGAAGGAAACAGTAAACAGTAAATAAAGCGTTAAATCATTTTGACGCTTAAGGAAAAAAGATGCGCATAAATGTGCATCGATAATTTGAACAACTTTTTATTAGGAGGAAATTACAATGGCAACAAAGGCAACAAAGAAAACAACTGAGGAAGTTGTAAAGACACCCGAAGTAAAGACAGAAGCAAAGGCAAAAGCTGCTCCAAAGGCTGAAACCAAGGCAGCACCTAAGGCTGAGGCGAAAGCTGAGACTCCTAAGGCAGAGGCTAAGCCTGCTGCAAAGAAGGCTCCTGCAAAGAAAGCACCTGCTAAGAAGGCGGCAACAAAATCGCCTGAAAAGAAGGTTATTACCAAGATTCAGTTTGCTGGAGATGAGTTTGACGCAGATGAGATTGCAGAGCTTTGCAAGGCTGATTATAAGGCAAAGACAAACGGTCATGTTAGAGCTCTTACGGTTTACATCAAGCCTGAGGAAAGAACAGCTTATTATGTTGTAAACGGTAAGGTTACTGACAAGGTTGTATTTTAATTGATGATCACTTTATAAAGTTCAGCCATACTGTCGCTTTCTGGCAGTATGGTTTTCTTTTAAAAATGCTTGCTTTAAAATCACTTGATGATAAAGGTAACAAACATATTACAAATTCAGAGTTTTAGGCAATTTCACAAAATATCACTTGATTTTTCAGACAAAATGTGCTAGTATTATTTCTATAAATAATACTGTGCTTCATTTTTTTATCGGAAGATTTTGATTTTCATTGAGTTAGAGCTTAATACATATATATAAAAAGATACATGGGCATAAAAGGAGGAGATTTTTATGTGCGGAATTGTAGGCTATGTAGGTAAAAGAGACTGCACAAAGGTTCTGCTTGATTCTTTGGCAAAGCTTGAATATCGCGGTTATGATTCGGCTGGAGTTGCCGTTTTTGAGAATTCAGAGATTAAGGTTTCAAAGTCAAAGGGCAGACTTTTAGAGCTTAAAAATAAGCTTGAAAATGAGGGCTGGATAGACGGTCGCTGCGGAATAGGACATACCAGATGGGCAACTCATGGAGAACCATCTGATATAAATTCACATCCTCACGGCAATAGAAGAGTTAGCATAGTTCATAATGGCATAATTGAGAATTATCAGAAGATAAAGAAATTTCTTGAGAAAAAAGGATATACCTTTGAGAGTCAGACTGATACCGAAACGGTTGCTAAACTGCTTGATTACTATTATGACGGCGACCCTATGTATGCAATAAGGCGTGTTGTTGCTGAAATTGAGGGCTCTTATGCGCTCGGTATGGTTTTCAAGGAGTTTCCAAATGCGGTTTATGCTGTAAGAAAGGATTCGCCGCTTATAGTTGGAGTTGGAAAAGACGAAGCTTTTGTCGCTTCTGATGTTCCTGCTATTTTGGAATATACCAAAGACTATTACCTTTTAGAGAGAGATGAGGTTGTTGTTCTTAAAAACGGCAAAGCAGAGATTTTTGATATTCACGGAATGAAAATTGAAAAGGAGCTTCAAACTGCCGATTTTGATCTGGAGGCTGCTGAAAAGGGCGGGTATCCACATTTTATGCTCAAGGAGATAAATGAGCAGCCTAACGCTGTAAAAACCACGGTCACACCTAGAATAACCGACGGTATGCCTGATCTTTCTGAATGTGGTCTTACACCTGAAAGGCTTACCAGGTATAAGAATATTTTTGTTGTCGCCTGCGGTACGGCAATGCACGCAGGGCTTGTGGGAAAATATGTTATTGAACAGCTTGCACGTGTTCCAGTAACAGTGGACGTTGCCAGCGAATTCAGATACAGAGATCCTATTTTGTGCGATGAGGATCTGGTGATACTTGTTTCCCAGTCGGGAGAAACTGCCGATACAAGAGAAGCACTTCGCTTGTCTAAGGAAAGGGGAGCGGATACCTTGGCGATTGTGAACGTTAAAGGCTCGTCAATCGCAAGAGCAGCTGACATGGTTATATATACCCATGCAGGACCTGAAATAAGCGTTGCTTCGACTAAGGCTTATATGGTGCAGATTTCTGTATTCTATCTTTTGGCATTTGAGCTTGCGTATGCAAAAGAAAAAATTGATAGAGAAGAATGTATGCGCCTTACCAAGCAGCTTTTACGTATGCCCGATACAATCAATGAGGTTTTGCAGAAATCAGAGCAGTGCAAATATATAGCTTCAAAGCTTGTAAATGCAGGTAATTTGCTTTATATCGGCAGGGGACTTGACTATGCGCTTTCTATGGAGGGCTCCTTGAAATTAAAGGAAATATCCTACATTCATTCTGAATCCTATGCGGCAGGCGAGCTAAAACACGGCACAATTTCACTTGTGACTGACGGTATGCCAGTGATAGCGGTTGCTACGCAAAGAAAATTGTATGAAAAGACATTCAGCAATGTAGAAGAGGTAAAATCAAGAGGAGCAATGGTGATTTATGTTACTCATGAAAATATCAAGGCTGACAGCAAGACTGTAGATTATGTTATAGGACTTCCAAGTGTAGATGATATTTTGATGCCTATGCCTGCGGTCGTTCCACTCCAGCTTATAGCATACTACACCTCTGTTTTAAAGGGAAATGATGTTGATAAACCCAGAAACCTAGCCAAATCTGTTACGGTGGAGTAGATTTTGATGAAGTACAAAGCCTGTATTTTTGATTTTGATTTAACCTTAGCTGATTCCTCTAAAGGTATACTCATTTGCTTTAAGCACACACTTGACAGGTTCGGATATAAAATCCCTGATGACAAAACGATATATAATACCATTGGAATGACGCTTGTTGACGCTTTAGATTTGCTTAGCGGAATACCGAACAATCCACAGCGTGAGCAAATGCGTGTTGAATATGTCAAAAAAGCGGATGAAGAGATGGTAAAGAATACGCTTTTTTATGAGGGCGTTATTGCTTCGCTAGAAAAGCTACAAAGCCAAGGAATTAAGGTAGGAATTTGTTCGTCTAAATTTCGTTACCGTATTGTAGACAGCTTTCTTGTTCAGGCAGGTAAGCTGCCAGTGGATTTGATAATCGGCATGGAGGATATTGAGAAAGCAAAGCCTGATCCGCAGGGCTTGCTCAAATGTATTGAAGCGTTTGAAATTTCACGCAGCGAGGCACTTTATGTTGGCGATAATATAATAGACGCTAAATGCGCTGAAAATGCCAACGTTAATTTTGGCGCAGTACTTACAGGTTCAACCACAAAGGACGAATTTTTGAAACACCCTTGCGTTGGAATTGCTGAAAATATGCCTGAGTTGCTGAAGAATATAAATTTGTTGTAAACATAAACACAATATTCTATTAACAGCTGTTGAAATACAGACGGAAAAATGGTATAATAAAATGATAGCAGGAATGGTGTCACTGTTTCTAGTGCAGCTGTAAAAATACATATAGGAGGAAGCTTCATATGCTTAAATCCATGACAGGCTTTGGCAGAGCCAGAATCGAATTTGAGGAAAGAGAAATTATTGTTGAAATTCGTTCGGTGAATCACCGCTTCTATGAATTTTCCTCTCGCACACCGAGAGCCTATGGCTATCTTGACGAAAAGCTCAAAGCGCTTTTGAGCGAAAAAATAACAAGAGGAAAAACTGAAGTTTCTGTATTTCTATATAACAAAGAGGGCGCAAACGCCGATATTTCGGTAAATATGGATATAGCTAGAAGCTATGTAGATGCGCTCAGACAAGCGGCAGAACCTCTTGATTTAACTGACGATCTCCAGCTCTCGAATATTATGCGCCTGCCTGATCTTTTCACAGTGGTTAAAACTCAGGAGAATGAGGAAGCGATCTGGGAGCAGGTTGAGCAGACGGCTCAGCAGGCGCTTGAACAGTTTATTGAGATGCGAAAGACCGAAGGGGTCAAAATGTACGAAGATATTTCGTCTAGGCTTGATACTATTGAGAAGCTTGTGAATTTTGTCGAGGAAAGATCTCCGCAGGTTAATAAGGAGTATCACGATAAGCTGTATTCTAAAATTTCTGAAATTGTAGCAGACAGGAATATTGACGAAGCCAGAGTGCTTACAGAAGCGGCTGTTTTTTCTGAAAAAACAGCGGTTGATGAGGAAACGGTGCGACTTCATAGTCATTTGTCGCAGTTCAGAACAATGATAAACGCTGATGAACCTGTTGGAAGAAAGCTTGACTTTCTTGTGCAGGAATTAAATAGAGAGGTGAACACCATCGGCTCTAAGTGTAATGATTTAGAAATAACAAAGACTGTGGTTGACCTTAAGAACGAGATTGAAAAGATAAGAGAGCAGATTCAGAATATCGAGTAGGAAACGGAGTGGACGTAAAAATGCAGCTTTTAAATGTAGGCTTCGGAAATTTAGTTATGGCTGACAGGCTTGTTTCTGTTGTTTCACCTGACGCCGCACCGATAAAAAGGCTTGTTCAGGACGCAAGGGACAGAGCAACGCTTATAGACGCCTCCTGCGGCAGAAAAACTAAGTCTGTTCTCATAATGGACAGTGATCATGTTGTACTTTCCGCTGTATCTACAGAAACTCTTGCCGCAAGACTTGAATCTGAAAATTCAGGAGCTGATGAAAATGAGTAGTGCTAGACTTTTTGTAATCAGCGCACCATCAGGCTGTGGCAAGGGAACGCTTATTGCCGAGCTTAATAAGGATTTTAGTGTATATAATTCAATTTCCTGCACGACGAGAAAGCCTAGAGATGGCGAGATTGACGGAGTTCACTATCACTTTGTTACAAGGAAACGCTTTAAACAGCTGATTGAAAGCGATGGTTTTTTGGAATATGCCTCCTTTGCGGGAAATTATTACGGAACTCCACGTTCAGCTGTAGAAGAAAGCTTATCAAACGGGAAAGATGTGATTTTGGAAATTGAACCGCAGGGAGCTTTACAGGTTAAGAAAAAATGTCCTGATGCGGTTATGCTTTTTATCTTGCCGACTTCTGTAGCCTCTCTTGACAGACGGCTTCACCGCAGGGCGAAGGATTCGGGCGAGACCGAAGAAATGATACAAAAACGCTTGGCGACTGCAAAGGGCGACATTAAATGTGCGTACAAATATGATTACGTCATGATTAACGGCGAGCTTAATGCGGCTGTGAGCGATATAAAGAAAATTTATAAAGCAGCTAAAGAGGGCGGCGAGCTTTCAGCTTTTGCCGCAGAAAATATGAAAGATAGGATAGACGAGGTGCTTAAAAATGCTTAGACCGGCAGCGGTACAAATTTTAAAAAATGATGAAAGCTATTATTCTCTTGTAATAGCTGTGGCAAAACGTGCAAGGGAGATTACTTCTGATGCTTTTGAGGAAAAAAAGATTTTGGATGAGCGTCCTGTAAAAACTGCGGTTGACGAGTTTGCAGCGGGCGAATATAAGCTTATTGAAGATCCGTTCCTCAAAGACTAATGTTTTACACAGCACAGCTTGCTCTTAGCACGGCAACATTTGCCTTTGACAAACCTTACAGCTATATAATTTCCGAAAGGCTAAAGGGAAAAGCGGTTAAGGGAGCCAGAGCTATAGTTCCGTTCGGCAGGGCAAATAAGCGCACTGTTGCACTGATACTTTCAGTAAACCGCAGCGAGCAGCTTTCGGAGGATATAGAGCTTAAAGAAATAATTTCTGTTATAGATTCGTCACCGCTTATAGGCGAGGAAATGCTGGAAATGATTTTCTGGCTTAAGGAAACCACTTTCTGCACCTACTTTGATGCATTCAGAGCGGTTGTTCCAAGCGGCTTTTCAGTAAGGCTGAAGGAAAGCTATAGCCTCGCAAATGTTGAATTTGATAAGGCGGATTTCACTGAAGCTGAGCTTGAGCTGATAGATAAGCTTAAGCTAGCTGAAAATCAAAAGGAAATTGACAATCTGCTGCTTCCAAAGAACATTAGCGAAAGTGAAAAAAAACGCCTCAAGGCTCTTACAGCTTCGCTTTTGGACAAGGGCGTGCTTGAGCTTAACGACCTTGTAAAGAGGGGAATCGGGGATAAGAGCGAGCTTAACGCTCAGCTTACCGAGCGTTATTTGAGCGGCGGCTTTACAGAAAAGCTTAGCGCAAAGCAATTGGCGGTTGTTAAAAATCTTGAACAGTTCGGCTCTGCGTCCGTTGAGGAGCTTTGCTACATGACGGGCTGTACAAAGGCAGTCGTCAAAAGGTTGGAGCAAAAGCAGGCAGTTCGGCTTTACAAGGTTGAAATAATGAGAAAAGCGACGGCTGACGCAGATAAGCGTCTGAGCGTTGACGATATAGAGCTTAACGAGCAGCAGCAAAGTGCTTTTGACGGCATTATGCAGCTTGTTAAGGAGAACAAGCCCGCAGGAGCTTTGCTTTACGGAGTTACTGGCAGCGGCAAAACGGCGGTTTTCTTTAAGCTGATTAACGAAGCGATAAGAAGCGGTAAGACGGCTCTTATGATGGTGCCTGAAATTTCGCTTACTCCGCAGATGGTGCATAATTTTAAAATCTACTTCGGAGATGAGATTGCGCTTTTACATTCATCGCTTTCACTTGGGCAGAGAGCGGACGAGTTCAAGAGGATCCGTTCAGGCGAAGCGAAAATTGTAATTGGTACTCGAAGCGCAGTTTTTGCTCCTCTTGAAAATATAGGTATAATTATAATGGACGAGGAGGGCGAACGGACATATAAATCGGACAATCCGCCGAGATACCATGCCCGTGACGCCGCTATAAGACGCTGTGGTTATCACAATTGCGTGCTTGTAATGGCATCTGCAACTCCGTCAATTGAAAGCTTTTACTATGCTAAAAATGGCAGATTTCATTTGTTTGAAATGCCTTCAAGATATAATCAGACAAGGCTTCCAGAGGTTGAAATTGTCGATATGCAAATCGAGGAAGCTGAATGTACAGGCAGCTTGTTCAGTCATAAATTGGCGCAGGCGATCAGAGAAGCCTTGGATAAAAAAGAGCAGGTACTGCTTTTGCTCAACAGGAGAGGGTTTACAACATATGTTTCCTGTGCAGGCTGTAGAGAGCCTATAAGCTGCCCTAACTGTTCGATTCCACTTACCTACCATAAAAAGAATGAAAGGCTTATGTGCCACTACTGTGGGTATTCAATGGCTTTTCCGAAGCAGTGTCCTCAATGTGGCAGTGATAAGCTTAGGCAAAGCGGAGTTGGAACGCAGAAAATAGAGGACGAGCTGTCAGGGCTTTATCCTGACGCAAGGCTTTTGCGCATGGATGCCGATACGACATTTTCAAGATGCTCATATGAAGAAAGCTTTTCGGCTTTTGAAAATCATGAGTATGATATTATGCTCGGCACACAGATGATTGCTAAAGGACTTAATTTCCCTGATGTAACGCTGGTTGGAGTTGTGTCAGTTGACAAAGCTTTGTTTACAGGCGATTACAGAAGCTACGAACGCACCTTTTCGCTTATAACACAGGTTGCAGGACGTTCCGGACGCGGAGAAAAGGCAGGAAAAGCTTTTATTCAGACCTTTGTGCCTGATCACTATGTTATAAATCTTGCCGCACAGCAAAATTACACGGAATTTTATGAGCAGGAATCTGCGCTTAGAAAAGCGTTGCTTTATCCGCCGTTTTGCGATATTTGCGCAGTGAATTTTTCATCTGTTATGGAAAGCAGAGCCATTGAGGCTTCAAATGAATTTGCAAAGCTTTTACAGCGGCATGTGAATGATAATAAGCTTCATATTCCATTAAAGCTGTTAGGACCCTCACAATGTACCTTTGGCAGGATAAATAATAGATATAGATACCGTCTTTTGCTGAAATGCCGTGTGTCAAAGCAGTTCAGAGAAATGATAAGCAGCTGCATGACTAAATTTTTAAAAAACAGAAAATTCAGCGAGGTGCGGATTAACGCCGATGTAAACGGCGATATAGGACTATGAATATTTGAAAGGAACTTTTACTATGGCGATACGCTCAATTATAAAAAACGGTGACCCGATTTTGAGAAAGGTTTGCCGTCCTGTTACAGATTTTAATAAAAAGCTGTGGATGACTCTTGACGATATGGCAGAAACTATGCACCATGCGGAAGGAGTTGGACTTGCAGGACCGCAGGTTAGCTATCTTAGACGAGTTGTTGTCATAGATGTGGGCGATGGTGTCGTTGAAATGATAAATCCTGAGATAATAAAGAAATCTAAAAAGGTTCAGCGAGTTCAGGAGTGTTGTCTTTCCTGTCCGAACCAGTGGGGAATGACTACACGACCGCTCAAGGTGAGGTTCAAAGCGCAGGACAGATACGGAGAATGGTTTGAAATGGACGCCGAGGAGCTTTTTGCACAGGCAGTTTGTCACGAGGTTGATCACCTTGACGGAAAGCTTTTTATAGATATAGTAGAGGAATGGGTTAAGCCTGAGGATTTGCAGGAGAGCAGTGATGGCAAAAAGGAGAGCGGAAAATGAAAATAGTTTTCATGGGAACTCCTGATTTTGCAGTAACGGCATTGGAGAGGCTTTACAAAAGCGAGCATGAGGTTCTGGCTGTTTTCACTCAGCCTGACAAGCCTAAAGGCAGAGGCTACAAGCTTGTTCCACCACCTGTAAAGCAGCTTGCCATTACACACAACACACCTGTTTTTCAGCCCGCAAGCCTAAAAAAAGATGCTGACGAGGTTATCGAAAAGTTGAAATCCTTTACACCTGACTGCATAGTTGTGGCGGCATATGGAAAAATCCTGCCAAAAGAGGTTTTAGATATTCCAAGGCTTGGCTGTGTGAATATTCACGCTTCACTTTTGCCAAGGTATAGGGGTGCGGCGCCTATTCAGCGTGCAATTTTAAACGGCGAAAAGGTTACTGGGATAACTCTGATGAAGATGGACGAGGGTCTTGATACGGGAGATATTCTCCTGCAAAAGGAAATTGAAATTGGTGAAAACGACACTTCTTCGGATATGTTTGTTAAGCTTGCTTTGCTAGGCGCAGATATGCTTTCAGAGCTACTTCCAAAGCTTGAAAACGGCGAAATAACGCTGAAAAAGCAGATTAAAGCTGGTGCAAGCTATGCTCAGATGATAACCAAGGATATGTGTCCTATCAACTTTTCAGATTCTGTTTTTAAGATTCATAGACAGGTTTGCGCTTTGTCAGATTCTCCCTGCGCATACTGCTTTTTAAACGGCAAAAGGCTTAAGGTGTATCGCTCTGAAATTGCTTTAACGGACAAAGTGAATGCAAAAGTAGGCGAGTTTGTCGGTGAGAAGAATTTTGATGTTGCTTGCTCTGACGGTGTTATAAGATTTGTTGAGATTCAAGCTGAAGGCGGAAAAAGAATGAATGCAGCTGCATACCTTAATGGCAAGCCTGTTGAACAAGGCACTGTACTTGAATAATTGTAAAGCAATCTCACTTTGCTGATGCATTTTCTTTGGGTACAACACAAAGCGACATCACTTTATAAAAATGAATTTCACGAGGTTTGTTATGACGAATGAAAGTGCAAGGGAAACTGCTGTCAAGCTTTTAGGAAGAATTGAAAATGGCGGAGCCTATTCAAATATTCTGCTTGATGAATATTTCAAAAAAAGCAACATGAATTTGATTGACAAGAGATTCTGCACGGCACTTTTTTATGGGACTCTTGAGCTCAGATATAAGCTTGATAAAATCATCAGCTTTTACTCTTTAAAGCCTGCGGAGAAGCTAAATTCTGACGTCAGAAACATTTTGAGGACGGCTCTTTATCAGATACTATTTATGAATAGCGTGCCTGAATCCGCCGCTGTAAACGAGGCTGTTAAGCTTGTAAAAAGCTCAGCTGTCAAGGGCTATGTCAATGCACTTCTGAGGAATTTTCTTCGCAGTGAAAAGAAGCTGCCAAGCTTTGAAAATAAGCTTGAGCAAATAGCTTTTGACTGCTCTTGCCCGCCTTGTCTAGTAGACAAGCTTTGCAGAGAATGCGGCGAAGATGATGCGATGGATTTGCTTGAAGATTCCCTTGAGGTTCCGCCTGTTACTGTAAAGGCAAACACCTTTAAGACAACTGTAGAAGACCTAAAAACGCTTCTTGAAAGCGAAGGCTTTGCTGTAAAGCAAAACGAATTTATCGAAAACTATCTGGAAATTTCGGGAGGCTCTCCTGAAGCTTCAAGAGCTTTTAAAAATGGACTTTTTCATGTGCAGGATTTGGCAAGCGGACTTTGCTGTAAGGCTCTTAATCCAAAGGCTGGAATGACTGTGCTTGATATGTGCGCAGCTCCAGGCGGAAAAACCTTTACAATTGCAGAGATGATGGATAATAAGGGCTGTGTCAAGGCTTTTGACTTGCACGAAAATCGAGTTAGGCTTATAACTAGCGGTGCAAAGCGTATTGGACTTTCGTCCGTTACAGCAGCTGTCAACAATGCAAAGGTTTATAATTCTGAGATTGGATTTGCCGATGCGGTTCTTTGTGATGTGCCATGCTCTGGGTTTGGTGTAATCAGACACAAGCCTGAGATTAAATATAAGAGCTTTGACGAGCTTGATAAGCTTGCTGAAATTCAGTACAAAATTTTGGACTGTTCAGCTTCATATCTTAAAGCTGGCGGAACGCTTATTTATTCAACCTGTACGCTTTCTAAAGTTGAAAACGACCGAAATGCCGAGAAATTTTTAAAGGAACACACTGAATTTGCCCCTGCGGCACTTTGGAATGACTTCGGATATTTTGACGGTGAAACAAGCTTGTCAGTCTTTCCAAGCTATTTTGGTTCGGACGGTTTCTATATCTCAAAATTTGTCAGAATGAGGTGATGGCTTGATTATTACTATTACTGATAATGACGTTGAGAAGATTGATATTCTGAGCTTGACATTTGATGAGCTTGCTGTGCAGATAGAGCGTATGGGTGAAAAAAGCTTTCGCACTAAACAGATTTTTGATTGGCTTCATGTTAAAAAGGTTTCCTCTTTTGAACTGATGACTAACCTTTCTGCACAATTAAGAGAGCGTTTAGAGGAGAAATTTTGGTTAAAATCACTATTTATCTCGAAAAGACTTGATTCTTTGGCTGATAATACGGTAAAATACTTATATAAGCTTTCTGATGGAACGCATATAGAATCGGTTTTGATGGAATATGACTACGGAAATACGATTTGTGTTTCAACGCAGGTCGGCTGCAAAATGGGCTGCAAATTCTGCGCTTCGACAATTGCAGGCTTTGTGAGAAATCTCAGACCGGGCGAAATTTTGCAGCAGATATATACCGCTTCAGCAGACAGCGGACGTAAAATTTCAAGCGTAGTTCTTATGGGAATAGGCGAGCCGCTTGATAATTTTGATAATGTGGTTGAGTTTCTCAGACTGCTGAACGATCCAAGAGGCTTCGGAATGTCGCTTCGACATGTTACGCTTTCAACCTGCGGAATTGTTCCTAAAATTTATCAGCTAGCACAGCTTGACTTGGGACTTACGCTTACAGTTTCACTTCATGCGGCTGATGATAAAACTCGCAGTGAGATAATGCCGATAAATAAAGCGTATTCTATAGAGAAACTTATGAAAGCCTGCCGAAGCTATTTTGATAAAACTAGTCGGCGAGTCAGTTTTGAATATGCGCTGATAAATTCACATAACGATTCAATTTCAGATGCAAAAAAATTGGTAAAGCTGCTTGAGGGATTCCCTTGCCATATTAACATAATCCCAGTGAACAGCATAAAGGAGTGCGATTTTGTTTCCGACAGAAAATCTGCGCAAAGATTTAAGCGTTATTTGTCAGATTTGGGTATAAACGCCACTGTAAGGCGCACGCTCGGAACTGATATAGAGGCTGCCTGCGGACAGCTTAGAAGAGAATATGAAATGAACTAAATTTTAAGAGGGAAAATTAAGTATAAAGGACGGTGATTAGTTTGTATTTGTCGTATAATTCAGATATAGGCAGCGTCAGAGAAGAAAATCAGGATAAAATATGCGCAGGATTTCTTGCGGACGATGTTTCTTTGGCAGTAGTCTGCGATGGAATGGGCGGAGCTGCATCTGGTGCAGTTGCGAGCGATATAGCGGCAAATGAAATTTATCGCCGTATATCTGAAGGCTACAAACGAGGAATGAAGCCTTCTACCATTCAGAATTTGCTTGAAACCGCTGTGTCTGCCGCTAATGCGATTGTATATGAGAAAAGCAGTGAGGATATAGAGAAAAATGGTATGGGAACCACTTGTGTTCTTGCTCTGGTTGAGGGAAAGAGAGCATATGTCATGAACGTAGGCGACAGCAGGGCATATTTGATGAATGATTTGGGAGTTAATCAAATCACCGAGGATCATACCTATGTTTATATGCTGTATAAGCATGGCGAAATTTCATTTGAAGAAATGGAAAATCATAAAATGAAAAATATAATCACTCGTGCTATTGGAGTAGAAGAAAAGGTTGAACCCGATTATTATGAGCTTGAGGAAACAGGAAATTTTGCCATTTTCCTTTGCACAGATGGCTTGACTGCATATTGTCATCCGCAGATTATATACGAAAGTGTCTTTAACAAAAATTTAGACAAGGGCGTATCTGATTTAATAGAATACTGTAACGCCTGCGGCGGAAAAGATAATATATCCGCAGCAGTAATTGCAAATTAACAGAAAAAAGAACAGGAGTTGAATTTTATGAATTATATCGGCAAGAGGCTTGACGATCGCTATGAAATTACCGAGCAAATAGGCTCTGGCGGAATGGCGGATGTCTACAAAGCGCAGGATCTTGCAGACGATCGAACGGTAGCTGTTAAAATTCTTAGGGATGAGTATTCTCAAAACGAGGAATTTTTAAGAAGATTCCGTAATGAAAGCAAGGCTATTGCTGTGCTGTCACATCCGAATATAGTAAAGATTTATGACGTAGGGCTTACCGATGATACCAAATTTATAGTGATGGAGTACGTCAATGGAATCACTATGAAAGATTACATTGAGCAAGAGGGAGTTTTGCGATGGAAGTATGCTTTGTTTTTCCTCACACAAATTCTCAGAGCTTTGCAGCACGCGCATGACAAGGGTATAGTTCACCGTGATATTAAGCCACAGAATATAATGTTGCTTGATGACGGCACTATAAAGGTGATGGACTTTGGCATTGCCAGATTTTCCCGCGTTGACGGAAAAACGCTTTCAGACAAGACTGTAGGTTCGGTGCATTATATATCTCCCGAACAGGCAAGGGGAGACATGACTGATGAAAGAAGCGATATTTATTCTGTCGGAGTAATGATGTATGAAATGCTTACAGGAAAGAAACCGTATGACGGTGAATCACCTGTGGCAATTGCGCTTAAGCATATGCAGGAGAATTGTCCTCTTGCAAGGGAAATAATGCCATCTATACCTGAAGCACTTGAGGAAATCACCTATCATGCGATGGAAAAGGATCCCTCGAGGCGTTATCAGTCTGCGGCGGATATGATTAAGGATTTAGATACCTTCAAGCTTGATCCGACAGTCGAGTTCGGATATACAGACCCTAACTATACTCCTGAGGTTGTAAATTCAAACCCATATCCTAATCCATACATTGGCAGCACATCACAGCTTGCGTCAGAGCTTGAAGAGCAGTTTGCTGATGATGAGGACGATGACTATGAGGACTATGAAGAGGAGGAAGAGGTTGCGCACAGAAGCTATGTTGTACCTATTATGCTTGCGGTTACAGTTGCAGTTGTAATTATTGCCGCTTTGGTAATAGCTTATTACGCAATATCCAATTTTGGCATAAGCTCCACACATACGGGAAGCGTGGAAATTCCGAACTTTGTAGGGCAAAATATAGTTCAGGTTGAGCAGGAATACGGTGATGTTCTTAACTTTGAAAAGGAAGAGGAATATTCAAGCGAGTATGATGAGGGAATTATCATAGCGCAGGATCAGACTGGCAAGACGGTAAAAGAGGGATATACTCTTAAGGTTACAGTCAGCAAGGGGCAGAAGCTGATAACTGTTCCTGATTTAGCAAACAAAGATGAAGATATAGTACGAAGCGAGCTTACAAGTGCAGGCTTTGTTCCAGTAAGAATGGAAGCCTATGACGATGATGTTCCAGAGGGAACGGTAATAAAGACCGAGCCTGAAGCGGGTACGGAGTATCCTGAGGGTAAAGAGGTACAGTACTATGTAAGTCAGGGACCGCTTGAAACACAGGTTAAGGTTCCGGATGTCACAGGTCTTACAGAATCAAAGGCTATAGCGGCTCTTAAGGAAAACAAGCTTAGCTATGAGGTTGAAGAGGTTAAGCAGGACGGCGACAAGGGCAAGGTAGTAGACCAGAGCATAGATCCCGACACCTATGTTGACAAGGAAACGGTTGTTACAATTTATGTTTCAACAGGCGAAGCTGATCCGATTGATTTAACTCTTGTTATACAGCTGCCGACAGGAATCAGAGGCTCATATACAATTGATGTTTACAGAGAGGGAAGCGTAGCGTATACCAAGACAATTTCAAACGGTGAAGCCGTTGCGGGCGGTACTGTAAGCTTTGATATTTCAGGTAAGAATACCGAAACGCTTACGGTTTATATCAAGAGTAACGACTTAGGCGAAGAAAATCTTATTCGATACGCAACCTACAAAATAGACTATGATAATGAAACTATAACGCTTGACGGCGAGCTTAACGAGGACGATTTGCTTAAGATTACGCCTGCTGAATCCACTACTACTACAACAACAGCAGCAGAGGAATCTTCAGAGGAAACAACGGCAGCTACAACAACTGCAACGGATGAAGTTGCAACTACTGCTGAAAATGATGCGGCAGCGTAAAGCAAATATTTGGATATGACAGGACTAATAGTTAAGGCTGTCGGGGGCATCTACACAGTAGAAGCCTCCGATGGCATATATGAATGCAGTGCAAGAGGGATTTTCCGTAAAAAAGGAATTTCGCCGATGGCAGGAGATGTTGCGGAGCTTTCATATTGTGACGGCTCATATGTGATTGAAGAAATCAGAGAACGTAAAAGTGAGATTATTCGCCCTCCGCTTGCTAATTTGGATATTATGATGTTTGTAGTGTCAGTTTGTGAACCTGAGCCGAATTTGACTCTTGTTGATAAATTTATAGCGGTTTGCGAATACAAGAAAATTGAGCCTGCGGTTGTTATTACTAAAATAGATAAAAGCAGTGCGGATAAAATTGAATGTATTTACAATCAAGCAGGCATTTGTGTTTTTAAGGCTGATAATACAACGGGTGAGGGCAGCAAGGAAATAAGAGATTTTATCAGCGGAAAGCTTTGTGCCTTTACAGGTAACACGGGAGTAGGAAAGTCATCGCTTCTTAATTGCATTTTTCCATCACTTGAGCTTTCTACAAATGAGATAAGCAAAAAGCTTGGCAGAGGCAGGCACACGACAAGGCAGGTTGAGCTTTTCAAGCTTCCTGACGGCGGATATATAGCGGATACTCCAGGCTTTTCAAGCTTTGACACTGCTAGATATGACGATATTTCTAAGGACGAGCTTGCAGGGTGCTTTAGAGAATTTGCAAAATATTCTGACAAATGTCAATTTTCCGATTGCAGTCACACATATGACAAGGGCTGTGCGGTTCTTAAAGCGCTTGAATCTGGTGAAATTGCACAATCACGTCATGAAAGCTATTTGGTAATGTATGAAGAGGCTAAATTTAGCGAAGCAAATAAGTACCAAAAGCATTAAAACAAGAACATATAAAAAGGGCAGAATTTGCCCTTTTATATTGCAAAATTTTTCATTGATTTAAGCTTAAGTTGTTAAATAAATGTGAAAATTACAACAGTGAGCTTTACTTGCACACTTTAATGTGGTAAAATAATAAGAGGAGATTTTAATAAAGAAAGGCAAGTGTATTAAAATGAATGAAAAGCCCGATTTAAACAGCTTAAATGAGCTTTACAACGCAATACTTATGCTTGAAAGTCAGGAAGAATGTTCAGCTTTTTTCAAGGACTTATGTACCGTGCCAGAGCTCAAGGCACTATCACAGCGTTTTCAGGTTGCCAAGCTTCTTAATGAAAATAAAGTTTACAGTGATATAGTTAAGCAAACAGGAGCTTCTACTGCTACGATTAGCCGTGTTAAGCGATCGCTTTCTTATGACGGCGACGGCGGCTACCAAATAGTTTTTGACAGAATTGCAGAGGAAGAAAAATGAGCGGATACGATGATTTTGCGCTGTTTTACGACAGACTGACTGAAAATGTGGACTACAAGAGCATTGCTTCGGCGATTGACAATTATGTTTTACTCTTTGGCGGCAAAAGGGGGAGTGCTGCTTGAGGTCTATCTGCATCTTTTCAAACTGGGAATGTCTTTTTCAATGAACAGGGGGGTAAGAATTGAACTGACTGTCAAGAGAGAAGCAGAACTTATGTCTGGACCCAAGGATGTGCCAGGCACTAATTATGCGATTGAAACAAATATTATCGCAACAAATATTGTACGAAAGATGAAATATCTGTTGGATTTTTGCTCTGTGGATTATGAGAATGTAGTGATCAAATATCGCTAGAAAGCACCTGCAAGCGAGGCAATAGACACTGTTACAGAAATTAGGGTAACAACTGCCAATACGCCCGTATGAGATTTCAATTATAGGAATGAACCTTATGAAAAGGTTCTTAAAGAGAAATTGCGGTGCAGGTTCCGCTTAGATTCTCCTATTGAGCTTTGCAGGTTCAGAAAATCCTATGCAGATATACAAGGAGAAGATGTAAATGACAACGATGACGAAATCATTAGTACCCTTGACGGCTTTGTATTCTCTGTGACGACAGAGCATATCATCTGGACGTGATGCTGAGTTTGGAATTAAAAACGAAGCTTCTTGGCTAAATTGAAAAATGTTTTGATGATGGATGCTTTTGGCATGGATATGATTGTAGAAATACTCGACCTGCGGACAACGCATTGATCCCGATTGTGTTTTGGCTGTACCAAACTATAACTCGGATGCCCAGGAGCCGGAAAGAGTTCCTTTGCACGTACTTTAAAGAAAAAAACAGAATTACCGTAATTTTATCTTGATATTCTTTGACACCGTGCTGATAAAACCACTGTTTCAATAGAGCAGTTTGATTCTGAATTAAGTAAAATCATGATGAATAGCCGATGGATTATAGATGGAAATTATCTCAGGACGATGCCTGAACGTCTGCAGCAATGTGATACTGTTTTTTTACTGGATTATCCATTGGATATCTGTATTGCAGGAGTGGAGAACCGCATTGGAAAGACGCGGGAGGATATGCCATGGGCATAGATGGAATTTGACCAGGATTTCAGGCAATGGATTTTGGATTTTCCGAAAACTCAGCTGCCGCAGATATATGATTTGCTTCGGGAATATCAGGACAAGGAAATAATCATTTTTAAATCCAGAAAAGAAGCAGATGAATTTTTGGAACAGCTTTAGATTACAGTTTATCAAAGCGGAGGTGCTGATTGGGACAATATGTTCTTGATTTAGTTGTGAATTTCTCAATTTTTAACACAGCTCTGGCTTTCCTAATTACTGGTTTTTCGCACATCGTTATAAATCTCCGCTGAATCTCTCGCACAAAAAAACAAGGCTCTCGGCAGTCAAAAAGACCATTGAAAGCCTTTTTGGACTCGGAAAGCCTGATGGCGCAGCTGGATTTCCTTCAGATGGAACGCCAGAGGATTCTGGAATGCCTGGCAAAGCTAGTCTTAAACACCCGCACGGAGGCTGCGGCTTTAAAGGAGGAAAAAAACACTTAAAGAAACGCCGCAACAGGCTCGAAAAGAAAGAGGGACAGCTGATGGCAATCCTCGACCGTGAATGCAGCGGCGAAAAGACAGACATTGGCATAGCTACTTTAAGCCTCGAAATCATTATTTACGAACGCATCAAAGACATTTTCATCCACATGAAACAGTTTCCATGCCAGCCCTGATAATACAGCCTTATTTTCTTTATTTAAATAGATCCATTTACTTTTTACATATACCATTTTTTTGTTCCTCATATAAATCACTGTAATACCTACAAGTTCTCATTAATTCATTATGAGAGCCGATCCCTATAATGCTGCCTTCCTTTAATACTACGATTTTATCGACTATTTTTGTTGCCCCTAGCCTATGTGTGATAAGAACTCCTGTTAAATCTGAAATTATCTGTTTAAATTTAGTATAAATATAAGTTTCCTCAACGGGGTCGATCGCCGCTGTTGGTTCATCTAAAACGATAAGATCAGAATTTCTGTACAGACCTCTTGCAATCGCAACTCTTTGCCATTGTCCGCCTGAAAGATCTTGTCCTCCGAATTCGGTCGAAAGATTCTGCATCGGATCACTTTGTTTAAAATCAAGATCAACTTCATTACAAATCTTTAATATTTGATCATCTTTATTTTCAGCGCTATCGCACACATTTGATAAACAGATATTTTCTTTCAATGTCATTTTATATCTTTTATAATTTTGTGAAACATAAGAAATACTGCTGTTTTTATTACACCCGACATGATCACAGAAATCATTTTCGTACCCATATATGATCTGACCTTTACTAGGTTCATAAATGCCTAAAATGATCTTGGCAAGAGTAGTTTTTCCTGAGCCGTTTTCACCAATGATAGCTATTTTTTCGCCATGTAAAATGTCCAGATCAATGTTCTGTAATACATTGTTGGAGCTTGATGGATAAGAAAAGCTGACATTTTTCAAATGTATGTCACACTTACCAACCTTGCGATCATTATCCTTGACTTCATCGAGTTCCATGAAATTTATGAAATTTGAAATATTACCCATTTCAGATGCCATATTGCCGATATGATATTTGATCATCTCTTCCATCATAGAAAACATCGTCCTTACTGATGCAAAAATAGCTGCAAAAGCACCTATTGAAATATTACTTTTCATCAGTAAATATATCATCATGCCAACAATCATTACATAACCTGTAATTGTTATCAAGCTGACTTTCAATTCAAAATTGTTTATTTTTCTGTTTGTTTTAATGATTTTATCATGTAATTGTTTTAAGGAGATATCATATTTATTGAGAAAGAAAGGAACTGCACCTAAATGTCGTGTTTCCTTGTAGTTTTCTCTTCCTGTTATGCACTCATCATAATACCCGACTTTACGCCTTATTGGTGCTGTAACTTCTTCAAGATTTATATGTTCGTTCATTTTCATATACTGAGTCAGCACAACAGGAATGAAAACAAATATCAAGGTCAAAGGAAGAAAGACAGATACCCTCAGGAGATAAACAAACATAAAGATAAAATATGGAACATAGAAAACAATCAGATTAGCAAATAGCGATGCAAAAACAACAGCGTTATTTTTTCCCTCTACTGCTTTGTTTATAAAGTCCAGATTATTGCTGTTCTCAAATTTTACAGCAGATATTTTATTGATCTTATTATGTATAGTTCTGTCTAACCTGCCTGTTGTCTTATCTATAACCACTTCAACAATAAAATTTGATAAAGCGTTAAGAATTTCTGAACTTATATATGCCAGTGCAAAAAGTATCAACGTTATGATCAGTCTTTTGATGGTACTTTGGTCTTTGAAATACATACTGACTGAATCAAAGAAATTCTGTTCGGTCAGAGTGATAAATCCGTATGATAAGCCGTGAAATAAGTTTAATACAACTGAAAAAATAAATAAAAACGGAGTGCATTTTAGTATGAGCTTCAATATTTTAATTATGACTTTGCTATTTTTCTTCATTTTCATACCAGCCCTTCTGGTTTTCAAACATATTCATATATAATCCTTTGTTTTTCATAAGCTCATCATGTCTTCCTTGTTTTGCAACTGCTCCGTTTTTCAAAACAACGATTTGATCTGCAAGTTTTGCAGCTCCTAATCTATGAGTGACCGTTATTGTAGTTTTTGATTTTGATGCTTTGGAAAACAGATCATATAGTTTGCTTTCAGCAACAGGATCCAGTGCGGCAGTCGGTTCATCAAGGATACGAACAGGATGGTCTGATAGAATAACTCTTGCAATTGCAATTTTTTGCCATTGACCACCTGACAGATCACCTGAATCTTTTTCAACTAAACCAAGACCTGTATCCAAATCATGAACGCTTTTTCTTACATCATCACCTAGTTTAACTTGATCAAGTACAGCATAACATTCTTCGTCTGAAATTGAACGATTTAGATCACTGATACATAAATTCTCGCGTATTGTTGTTGAATATCTTGCAAAATCCTGAAAACGCAACCGAAAATGTACCTCTGATTTCTGATAATCTGTAGGTTCTTAATTCTTTGGAGTTTATGTAAATATTACCTTCATAATTATCATATAAACCAAGCAGCAGTTTCATAAGTGTAGTTTTGCCGCAACCGTTTTCTCCGACTAAAGCATAATGTTGGTTCTTTTTGATAATAAGATTCAGGTCATTCAGCACATATTTTTCTTAATTGGAATACTAAAATGAAATATGCTCAAATCTTATTTCGTTGATATCAATAGATTCTGCATCAGGAGCACAGGCATTTTCTTTTTCTTCCAGTTCAAAAAAATCTTTTAGATCTTTAATATACTCTTGGTCGATTGCGATCTCTCTCATGATATTACTGAAATTCCACGACATGATATCGACCAGCTGCAGCAATGCCATCGTAAAAGATAAGAAAAATCCGACAGTCATAGTCTTATCGTTGTTAATTATCATCTGACTTAAAATGACAAATATGATGATCAATGTAACTATGCTGGAAACTTTCATCCGAAGAAAATACTTTAATCTCATTTTAAGATTGATTTTTCTGGCTATTTCGTTCTTTTGGAACCACTTTTCATTAATGTAGTCGCCATATTGAAACGCAGCTTTTTCATCAACATAATTTCTGTCTGCCAAAATCTGATGATAATAGTCAGCTTCTCGTCTGTATCTGTCGCTCTCCATTTCGGCATCAAATGTTTCTTTACCGCCATGGAAGGATAGGATAAGTAATGGAATGATAATAATACTCATAAATGTTACAATCAATATGTTATAACTTGCTACTACAAACATTAATGATGCTATTCTGACAAATACAGATATAACACCTATCAGGTTGCTAAAACCTTTTGTCAGGCTGCCGCAGCTTGAATTTTTTACTCTGTGGATCTGATTCCAAACGGTTTCATTTTCAATATATTCGTATTTCAATGAAGCGCATTTTTTCAGCACATGATTTTTATAGTAAAGATCCATCTTCTGATTAAATTTCAATTGAACATATCTGTTTATAAGAATTTCATGGATCTGACTGTATAGCATTATCAAAGCAAGCAAAATTATATTACTAACAAGCTTGTCTTTTTCTTTATTGTTAATATAAAACTCATTTACGGAATCAATAAATGAAGCAATTACATATACAGAAAAGAGTGGTACTAACGCATTGATAAGACTGTCTACCATTATTATTACAGAATATATATTAGCAGCTTTAACAGCGATCACAATATATTCAAATATATTACCTTTTATATTCAGCTTATCCATAATTAAAATCTCCTAATATAATCTTATTATGTTCATAGGACTCATCGCCTCCATAGGAATATACTTTTAATGAATTCAGTCTATACATTTTTTTATCATTGAATTTTCGTATTTGCGTATATCCAATGGTTCGCATTTGTAATTTGCATTTTCACCGATAATGATCTCTGATTTTTTATATGCCAAATATTTTTTATATTCTGATATGGAAAGCAATCTGCCTTTGTTATCTCTGAAAAAAAGATTATAACTCGGATCAAGCATTATACATTTATTTTCTTCGTATTTGCCTTGTATGAAAGCAAGGCGAGAATCGGCTAAAAGCTGTGAGACTTTTCTTGGTTGGTCGGCATTTTTACACCTCATTAAGACCGTCATCCATGCTTTCATTACAACGTTCGTTATTGCAGGTTGAGCCACTATATGTGCATTCGTATCACCAAACAGATTGAATAGGCAATGAGTAAAAGCGTGGTTTACCGATTACAAATTTTTCTTTTCAGGAGATTGTTTTTATGAACGCAATTGGTATTGATGTTTCCAAAGGCAAAAGCACTGTAGCAGTGCTCAAACCGTTCGGAGAAGTGGTGGCTCAGCCGTTTGAGATCATTCACTGTGACAGCGATTTCAGCAAGCTTGTCGCTTTCATCAAACAGCTGCCAGGTGAATCAAAGGTTGTCATGGGGGCAACAGGCACGTATCATGAACCACTGGCTCGTTACCTCCACAGCAACGGTATATTTGTTTCCGTTGTCAACGCATCGTCCATCTTTAAGCCACTTGCGTTTAGGCATTGGGAAAAAAGTTCGTACAATCATTATCATAGCAATAATAAAATGAATTATATTTATCATACCATTTTGACGCATAATCAATAGCCTTATCTCTATGATACGTTTGGGGTTAATTTTCATTTAATTTATAAGGACCATTCCCATCAAGTAATCCGTCTTCCTCAGAATCCTCATTATGCAGATTAGCATAATATCCAAATGAAACACAGGTGATAGTTTCTTGAGTGAGTAAATCTTCTTTTATAGTGATTTTTGCATTTGCCGATGTGATTTTTTCTCCATCAAGCAGTCCATCATTGTCGCAATCGGAAATTTTAGTGTCTGTATAAATGATATTTACGTTTGACAAAACAAGTCCAGAAACCTCAAATTCATCAAGCAATCTGCTACATCTAATCCGCTTGTCGACCAGCTTGAAAAATTCGTCAGATTGGTCTGAATCTCATATCCCTACTCAACAGAATTTACGCCAATAAGATATCGATACTCGTCATCATTTGGATCCACTTCATCTTCCCCATAAAGTTCAACAGCTGATTCATATGCTGACCAGTTACGTATAGCTATGAATGTAACACCAACTTTTTCTGGATGTTCTTCATTAACTGTATAAATTCCCGCTTGAATCACGTATTCAGTACCTGCATCCGTTTCTGCCTCTAAAATCTCTACAGAAGTACTATATCTTGTCATTTTAAAATGACGCCAACTTTCTCCTTCAGAATAAGGATCTATATCACCATGAGAAACAATTTCTCCATCAAAAAACTCATATGCTCCCTCAATTTCTGTATTTAAATCATTAAGCCAATCAGCTTTTTCACAGAAAAGATTTTTTAGTTCCTTTGTTTTTTGATTTTTTAGATATTTGTATATCTGCTTCATTTCATCTTTGGCTTCTGAAGATTCAGTAAAGCTGTTAGTGGTAATGATATTGTTACAGCTTGTGAGAGTAAGAGTTGTTACTAACATTATTAAGATAAGAAAGAATAGTCTAGGTTTTTTCATACTTGATCCCCCAGCAAATCCAAAAACAATGTGAGATTTCATCTATATATACGTTTTGCCAATCAAGTTCATGATCTACATTTGTATTTTGATATCGTTTGACAAAGTAATTAAACAACTCTTCATTTCCCGACATATCAATGCACCCCACCATGGTCAAATCGTGAACATCAACCTCGCCAACATACTCAGGATTAAACCCTGTTATCTACCATTGCTTTGTGGTAGGCTCCCAAGAAAAGACTTTTTCTACGCTGCCATTATCTTCGGTGTTGTAAAGATATAGTGTCATGGGGAGTGATAAAAGCTCCTTATATTTTACTTTTGTCATTGATTTTCAGCCTCCTTAATTTTTCTTTCTACTCCTCTCAAAACAGAAATCTCTGCTAAACCTAAAAATACAGAATACGCACAGGTACGATGCGCAGTGCTTATCCATAAAGCCGAAATGATACTTACAAATATTATTTTCGCAGAAAATAAAGCTATAGAAAAATACTTTACCTTTTTAATTTCAAATGTCTTGCTTTTAATAATAAAAACTGCAAAAATAAGCAATGTGATAATCAAAGCGATTATTTCCTGAAGATTATATGGAATTTCATAGTAATCAAAGTATCCTATAATTCTTTCTCCTGTAAAATCACTCCTATAATAGCTGTTATGAATGTTAATGTTGAAAATTATAAATAAAAACACAAATAAAAGAAATAAGGTTATATAAAAGATATTTTTTTTTGTTGTTGACTTTTCTTTTTAGTGTATATATTATAATTGGCGTCAGATGTAATAAAGGTAAAACGGCTATTCTGAAGAAGATTTGGTAGCCCGAAAATAACTCGTCAAATGTTTCTTCGGTATTATAA
>X368_European_Ground_Squirrel__coassemble_32_pt1 | contig 24117 bp, 22 predicted proteins | sample X368_European_Ground_Squirrel__metabat2_low_PE_002 | metagenome-assembled genome bin X368_European_Ground_Squirrel
GAAGCCAAACAATCAAGCATGATGTTAGAATTTGCCTTTGGCTCATGTATGATTTCCTTGAGAAAAACAGCTTTGAAAATATGAGTAACATCAAAGAGCACCCTAAAGCGTTTTTTTACTCGTTATATCGATCACGATTTTTCATAAATTACAATCCCTCTCCTTTCTATGTCCTTTTCAATATCTGAGCCTCTGCGTATTTCAATAACGTCAATCAAATCCACATATTTATTCAGCGAATCAACAACATCTTCAAGCAAACCGAAAAAGTGAAGACCACGCAGACCGCTGTCAATGAGAATACCCATCGCTTTTTTCATCGGCAATTCCATTTGCATATGAACCAGAAAGCACAGCTCTTTTCACATCATAGTTTTCAAACACAAACTTCAAAAAAACTTGTATTTGTTCAATTGTATAAATTTCATCACTGTACGTTCTCTGCACGAACCTCACCCCCTTTCAAATACATATTGCTATGACCCTTTCGTTTTTTTATCCAATTCCCTTTTATAATGCACTTATGATTTTTGTATTTTAAAAAATACGCTGAATATTTTTTTAAAATCCTCCCATACTCTAATTGAAAAACTACATCTGGAGGTATTTAAAATGACTAAATTAAAATTATCAATCACTCTGGGATTTTTAGCGGCAATTTTGCTCTCCGCCGCATTAGGCGCAAGCCTTGCCTATCCGCAAAAGGAAACCTTTCTCTTTCCACAATTCACAACTGTAGCATCAAGCGACAAGAGTTCAGTCGATGCAGTAAGCGATGAAATAACATACTCGTTCAAGCTTGCGGAAATCTTTAAAAAATTCTTCAGATAAATAAAAACGGACAACCCCCGTCAATAGATGGGGGTTAAAATAACGGTATATGAATTTGATAATCCCATTGTAAAATACCTGATACAACGATAAACTGTACCGTGAATTGTGGGTTTCCACCATACTCGGTTTTAGCTTTATCGACCAGCGTCTCCAAAGTGATTTTTCTGTTTTCTTCAATACAGTCAGCACAAAGATACTTTCCTTTAAGCAATACCTTTAATCCGTCTATATCCGTATAACGAATACAAACCGCAAAAAGCCATGATAATCCGTTTTCAGTTTCATTGGCCTGCAATATGAGATTGTCCGCATTGACACGTTCGAGGGGTACAAAACAGACCTGACGCTGTATTGCAAGCGGAAAGAATAACGGAAAATCACATATGCTGATGAATTTCTGTTATAATTTCTTCCTGTTCCTCTGCGACCATTCCGATTGCGTCCAGCGCTTCACGGGTGCCACAGTCCGGGCAAATGGGCGTTGTATTGTCCACCCGTGACAGCGCAGGGCGGCCGCTGTACTCTTTCCCGCATTTAGGGCAACGGCAAGCACAGGTTCCCCTGCGTCCATGCGGGCAAGCATAGCGAGGTTTTCGCCCGTTTCTGTAATGTCCTCTGTTCTCTCACAATACGCCCTTATTCATTTATCAGTGAAACAATCCAGTTTAGCCAGCCTTTTATGCTGGAAGCACGGCGTCTGAAAGTTTCATCACTATTTACTTTATACAGCCTGGATTCTTTCATAACTGAAACAATATCATTCATCGGCGGCATAACTCCACAGCGGAAATATAACCGCAACGCTTTGTTGAAAGCACCGTGGGACAAAATACAACTGCAAAGCGCAAGTTGACGTTGCTTATAATTTAAGGCAAGAATTTTTCTTCCTGTTGTGCTAATCGAATAAACGGGCGTCCTTCCCTCTGTTTCTTTTTCCAGTAGACCCAAATAACGAGCTGCGTCTGTATAATAATTTGTCTGACGCGAATCAAAATCATACTGTTCCGTAACATTAGAGCGGCTCAACCTGTGTTCGCAAACTAATTCGCACAAATTGATGACACGTTCAAACTTGTCCGCTTGCGGGAAAGGAATTTTTGGTTCTTCCACCACTTGAACAGAATCCAATACATTTTGAATATCTGACACAGAAATTGCGGTATCCTCAACAGAATAATTCCGCTGTTTAATCATCTTTAATGAACTGTAATTTTGCTCATCTTCAAAAGCATATTCATACAGCCTGTATATACCATTAGAATATACAAGAAAAATCGGCCTGACGGGTTTTGTTATACGGCCTTGCCATACACGAAACGGGTAGTATAATTGCCTAATCAAAAAGTCCTCTGACAAATCCCGCTTTGCTTCAAACAATGCCAGACTGTCGATCCCCTCATATGCTGCATCAATTTCAATCTGGGAATTGCTAACATTAACCTCCTGGGTACCGCCATTTATTGTATCTCCAATAAAAAATGAAAAATCTCCTGACCCCATTCGCCCGGAAACAGTGGCAACAATATTGCTATCTTCCATGAAATCAGCGATAATACCTGCTGCAACAGCACAATTCAATGCGATTGCTTCGCTTGGGATGTTGTTGCAATCTAAACTTTGTATGTAAGACGGCAATGGAACCTGCGTAATGGGCGAATTATTCTCTTCAAAACTATGGTATGCGTCAAAGTGTGAGATAACATAATCACCACGAGTTATAGGAAGAATGGCCAGCTTGTTTTTTTGCAAAAAGTTCCGGCAAATTTACTGTGTGGTCAAACTTGGCCATTAAACGTGGTTCACGGAATTCTTTTATCTGTGCAGCAGATATATTGAAAAATCCGTCCGTTTCTACATGATGTAAAATATCATATTTTTCAAATAACTGTCCCCACGCTTTATCATTTAAGCCTGTACTACTCATAGTTTCTCACCACCACTTCATCAACGTCGCCGCGCTTACTTGCAACGGAATTTATTGCACGTTTAGCTTGAACAGTAGTAATATTGTAAGCTGAATACTGTTCCATAATAAAAGCAGTTGCAGAATTAGAGAGCATGAATTTAATTCCGCGTTTATCCAGTTCATCACAACATTCACGCAGTCTTATTTGGTCCTGTTTTGAAAATCCTCCTTTTGAATACCCCGTAAAACTTGCAGTTTCAGAAACGGGGTCATACGGCGGGTCTAAATATACAAAAGTTCCCTTTTTTATCGTCCCCAATATTTCCGCATAATCCACCGAGGAAAAATGAATTGTTGCAGAATTAAAATAAGCATTGACCGCACGGAGAACAGGTTCATTTACGATATTCGGGTTTTTATAATTTCCGAAAGGAGAATTAAATTCGCCTGCATTATTTACGCGGTACAATCCGTTATAGCACGTTTTGTTCAAGTATAATATACGCGCCGCTTTTTGCACCTCGGTCAATGAAGCATATTTGTCCGGGCTTCTATCCCAATCCCGGACGGCATAAAAGAAATCTGATTCATTCTTGTACTGCTTCAATTCTTCAATCAGTTCTTCTACACTATCACGGATAACGGTGTACACACATATTAAATCGCTGTTTATATCATTAACATAGGCAGTATTCGGTTGCAAGTGAAAAAGCAAAGCCCCGCCGCCTACAAATGGTTCGCAGTATGATGTTATTCTATTCGGTAAAAGGGGCGTAAATGTTTCTATTAGTTGCCTTTTTCCACCGACCCATTTCAAAACAGGCGCAACCAGCTTGTTTTTCTTCATCAGTAGCACCCCTTTCTTCGCATACTTATACAGTATTATTGTAGCAGACAAGCCTCCAAAAAGCAATGGACGAACTGTGAATTTTTCGTCTTTTCACACTGTCGCTTATTTTCGAGTATCTGCGGGTATCGTTTAGCAGATTTAAGCGACAAACAAGCGACAAGCGGCAAAATAGAGTGTTAGAAAACTGCACAAAACCACAATATATTGTGTTTAATTCAAAGAAAAACGCCCATATACGGGATATGAGCGTTTATTGATTTACTCTTTCTCGAACCTCTTGCGTACCCTTTAGAATTTTCAGTTTCTCTTTATATATCCGCTTTGAAATCGGGTTTAAACTTGTCTTATCGTCTATTAAAAAATTCGGCTATTTTCTCTGTCCCAAGCACTGCATACTTGTCATTTATAGCTGAAATTTCGTCTGTATTTTTACTGAAAACAACAGGATAAATCTCCTTGCAATTTATCTGCCTTAAAATAATTCGCGCAGATTTTGACGCATTCTCAATCCCTCCGCTGCCGCCGCAGGTCAGAATCACCGCTCCCCTTTTTGGCTTAAGAGCTAAGCTTTTGCCTCTGAAATGCCATGTGCTATAATAGACTTGAAATCTGCTTGCAAGGTTTAGCAGCTTTCCGCTTAATGTGAAAAAATAAATCGGAGAAGCTATCAGCACATTGTCACAGTCGTCAAGACAGCCGTAAATTTCACTCATCCCATCGCTTATCGCACAGCCATCATTTTTTTGGCAATACCTACAATCAACGCAAGGCGAAATGTCACAGCTGTAAGCGTCAATACGGCAAACTTCACCGTAAAGCCTGCTTAATAAAAGCTCCACAAGCTGCGCTGTATTGCCTTGCGCTCTAGGCGAACCGTTTAAAATAAGCGTTTTCAATTAGCACAACCCTTTCTCATAATTTCACCTCTGTCATCAGATAAGCTTTATTTCTAAATTATCCCACGGATCAACAGCAAGCACTACCTCTAAATCTTTCAACGTTTTCTTTACGTCTATAAACCGCTGGTTTGCGCTGCCCTTAAATTTGAGATCGTAGCTCTTCTGCGAAAGAATAAATCTGCCGTCCACCAAAAAGTCAAGCTTCTCAAGCAGCCTCATAAAGCCGTTTTCCTCTGTCGAATGTTCAATCAGATATTCTATTTCAAAGCCTGTGTACGCCATCAGATTAAGCCTTGTGCCGCTTATTATTTTATCCGCTAAATCCGCAAGCTCATGACACTGACAAAAAGGCTCTCCGCCAGAAAATGTCACTCCGTCAAGCAGCGGATTTTTCAGAATTTTTTGATAAATTTCCTCAGTATCCTCAAAATAGCCGCCCGAAAAATCCCACGTCTGTGGATTGTGACAGCCCTCACAGTGGTGCGGACAGCCCTGAACGAACACTGTAAATCTGATTCCTGGTCCGTCTACAATTGAATCATTTTCTAAACCTGCTAACTTTAGCTTCATTTTTCCCTCCAAAAACAAGGACTGCAATTTATGCAGCCCCTTTTATGCTAATCTCTAAGCTCTGTCATGCAAACGCTGTGAAGCTTCGCCGCATTTTATGTGCGTAATAATTCTTTCAGAGATGTACTCTGTTACTTGCAGCAGCTTATGCGCTTGATACGCTCGTGCGCTACCTTTGTATGCTCGGCTTCGCTCCTGCCGCACTTAGGGCACTTGTCGCCTATGATACCCGTATAGCCGCAAACAGGATCACGGTCTACAGGGTGGTTGATAGAACCATAGCCTATTCCCTGCTCCTTCATAAAGCGAACTACCTTTTCAAATGCCGCAAGATTCTCCATCGGATCTCCGTCAAGCTCTATATAGCTTATGTGACCTGCGTTCGTAAGCGCATGATACGGAGCTTCAATCTTGATTTTATCATATGCGCCAATGCTGTAGTAAACGGGCACGTGGAAAGAGTTGGTGTAGTATTCTCTGTCGGTAACGCCCTTGATTTTACCAAATTTTTCAGCGTCAATCTTTACAAAGCGTCCTGACAAACCCTCCGCTGGAGTTGCAAGCAACGAAAAGTTTAAGCCTGTGCGCTTTGATTCCTCATCCATGCGCTCTCTCATGTGAGTGATAATTTCAAGTCCCAGCTTGCGCGACTCCTCATTCTCACCATGATGATAACCTGTGAGCGAAACTAAGCACTCGGCAAGTCCGATAAAGCCAACGGACAAGGTTCCGTGCTTAAGAACCTCCTCGACAGTATCATCACTTGACAGCTTCTCACTGTCAATCCAAATTCCTTGACCCATCAAAAACGGGAAATTTTTCACCTTTTTCTCACACTGAATTCTGAAACGGTGCATAAGCTGGTCTATGCATAAATCCATAGTTTCGTCCAATTCATCGAAAAAGGTTCCAATATTCTGATCCGATAGAATCGCAAGACGAGGAAGATTTATCGTAGTAAAGGAAAGATTTCCTCTGCCAGTTACAATCTCACGTTCAGGGTCGTGAACGTTTCCGATAACTCTTGTGCGGCAGCCCATATACGCAATTTCAGTATCAGGATTACCCTCTTTGTAATACTGAAGATTGAACGGAGCGTCAATAAACGAGAAATTCGGGAAAAGCCTCTTTGCTGAAACGCGGCAGGCAAGCTTAAAGAGATCATAGTTCGGATCTGTCGGATTGAAATTCACTCCATCCTTAACTTTAAAAATGTGAATCGGGAAAATCGGCGTTTCACCATTGCCCAATCCCGCCTCCTGAGCAAGCAGTACGTTCTTGATTACCATTCTGCCTTCGATAGAGGTGTCCGTGCCGTAGTTAATCGATGAAAACGGCGTCTGCGCTCCCGCTCTGGAGTTCATCGTGTTCAGGTTATGGATAAGTGCTTCCATCGCCTGATATGTCGCCCGATCCGTTTCCTTTACGGCTGTCTTGTAGGCAAACTGCTGAATTTTTTTTGCAGTTTTTTCATCGCAAAACGCTAAAAGATACTCGCACTCGGCTTCCATGTAGCCGTTGTCATTAGCAAGCGTAGGCTTAAGACCCTGCTCCGATTCAAGCTTGTCGGAAATTTTCTTTACAATTTCAACCGAATCTGAAAGATTAGCAAGCAGCGCAAGCGACCGGTGAACGTTATCTCTGTAGCGGTGTGCAAAGGTTTTCTTAACTCCAACAGCCATATCATAGTCAAACTTAGGTATCGACTGACCGCCGTGCTGGTCGTTCTGATTAGACTGAATCGCAATGCAGGCAAGAGCCGCATAGCTCGAAATATCGTTAGGCGTCCTCAAAAAGCCGTGTCCAGTTGAAAAGCCCTTGTTAAAGAGCTTAGTCAAATCAATCTGTGTGCAGGTGGTTGTGAGCGTGTAAAAATCAAGGTCGTGAATGTGAATAAATCCCTCTGAATGAGCCTTGGCGTGCTTAGGATCAAGCACATACATCTCGTAAAATTCCTTAGCTCCCACCGAACCGTATTTGAGCATCGTACCCATTGCGGTATCGCCGTCAATGTTGGCATTTTCACGCTTCAAGTCATTTTCCTTGGCAGGCATAAACGTAAGATCCTCATAAGCCCTCATAAGACGAGTGTTCATTTCTCTGGCTCTGGTTCTGTCAGAACGGTAGAGAATGTAGGACTTAGCCGTCGCTGCGTGACCCTCTTCAATAAGAACCTTTTCTACACAGTCCTGAATCTGCTCAACAGTCGGCGAATCAAGATCTCTCTGCAAAAGCATATCTACAACCTTACCTGCCAGCTCGAGCGATTCTTCATAGTTAGTGCCACCAACCGACTGCGCCGCCTTGTATATAGCATTCGCTATTTTCTCAATATTAAACGTAACCATCCTGCCGTCACGCTTTTGAATTTTGATAATCATAAGTTTTACCTCCAGATATATATTTAGTGTGTTAAAATCAATCCACCAGGCGAACCACAACATCTTGTGGTTCGGGAGCCACTGTATACAAGTATATAGTATTTTTCTAATAAAGTCAACTGTCGAAAATGCAAAATATCACAGTTTGAATTTGTACATTTTGCACAATAGGCATTTAACAAATTAACAAGATTCATCATTGGCATAAAACGTCATATTCAGCCTCTGCCTAAAAGCATATATAAAGTGAAATTTCTTTACATGAATAAGCCCACAATTGCAGGGGAAAATGAATTTTCAAAAACGAAATTGGAAAATTTCCAGTACCAAAAATGCGACATTAACAAAAATTTCAAACAGGTACATAAAAACCCATGTGATTTAAACGAGCATAATATAAAGAAAATATCCTTTACAGATTGATATAACATTCTGAAAAAGAATATTCGAAGCACAAAGATTCAAATTTATTTATAAAGTGATGTTGCTTTACGGTGATGCCTTTCACAAAAAACAGCCTGCATTTTTCATTTGCAGGCTGTAAACTTAACAGCAAGTATAGTAAACAACTACTCCGACTCGGTATGCGTAATTATAACACCCTCGCCGCGCTGCTTATCCAAAACATCCTCAAGCGTGGTATTAAGCATATACGAAAAAAAGGTTATAAGAAGTATCAGTAGCGACACTATCCCTATTATATCAACTCTCAGCGCACCCTTGCGCTTCTTTTTCTTGCCCATAATTCACACCTCAACTGTGATTTCTTTTTCATACTCTTATTATACTACATTTTTCAGCAAAAATCAATACTTTAATCAAAAAAAGTCTGCGGCATTTAATCCGCAGACCATAGAAATCTGATATTAAACCTGTGCGCCGTAGCCGTAGCCTGTGTCCTTGTAGCCCGACTTCTTTTTCTTCTTTTTAGACGACGGCGTGGATTTTCTTTCAGGGTGTTTCTTTTGAACGTGCTTTTGCCATGCAACCCACAGCGTCGGAGCAAGACACATTGACGTGTACACACCTGACAGCATACCGACAATCAGCGGCAGTGAGAAGCTCATGATTGATGATACTCCTCTAAGCGAGCAAACAGTCGATACTACAATCATAACTCCTATTGTCGTGATGTTGGTATTTACGTTTCTCTTTATCGTCTGAGTAATCGACATATTGGTAAGCTCCTGAATATCCAGCTTCTTGCCGTACAGACGCTTGTTCTCTCTGATTCTGTCATAAATAATAATTGTCGAGTTGATTGAGTAACCCATGATTGTAAGAAGTACGGCTATGAAGTTTGAATCTATGTCAAATCCAAATATTACAAACGCTCCGTAAACCATTATCATATCGTGCAGCAGAGCGACAGTCACAAACGAACCTGCGGAGATACCGCCGATGTTTTTAAATCTGATACCAATGTAGATAATCATTATAACTACAGCCAATGCAAGAGCAACTAAGCATTTTGCGAAGAAATTCTTACCGTTTGTAGCTGAAACGTTTGTCGATTCAAGCGTTTCAATATTGTTGTCAGGATATGCTTCAAGTAGTGCGTTCTTAAGCGTCTCCTGCTTGGAATCGTCAACTCCGCCCTTTGATGAGAATGTCAGCGTCAGAGTGTCGCTTCCGCTTGAGTAATCCTCACCTGTTGAAACTGATACCGTTTCATCAATAGTATCCTTAACCAGCGTTTCAACCTCTGAGGTGTCTATATCGCCCTCATATGTGTATGAAATAAGCGTACCGCCCTTAAATTCAATGTCAATTGACGGAATGCCTACAATAGTCAGCACGGTGAACAGAACAATAAGTGCGCAGGAAACTGTGTAGTATATCTTGCCCTTGTTTGTGAATTTGTATCTCCTTCTTTCTAGTGTTGGAGTTGCATCCACAACATCCTTAACTCCAAAGAACGATCTCTTTCTGAATACCTTGAACTTTGAAATTGATTCAAGCATAAGTCTTGAGCAGAAGATTCCAAAGATGAAGTTCATTATAATTCCGACAAGCAACGTATAACCGAGAGAGTAAATTGTGCCTGCCATCTGTGAGCCGAAAATTGAAAATACAGGCTTGAGCAGCGTTCCGAAAATGCTGTCGGTTGAGCCGAACGCTCCCATAAGAATTATAGCTACAAATATAACTGTAATGTTCGAGTCAAAAACCGCACTCCAAGCACGTTTATAGCCCTGCTCAATAGCACCGTTGAGCGTCTTGCCAAGCATAAGCTCTTCCTTTATACGCTCCGCAACAATGATATTTGCGTCAACGCCCATACCAATTGAAAGTATGATACCTGCTATACCCGGAATAGTCAGCGTAAAGCTGTCAACTCCGCTGAAAAATCCTGAAACGCACGCAATAGAGCCTACAACCTGTCCAATGAGCGAAATTGTAGCGACAACTCCGGGAAGTCTGTACATAACAATCAGATAAATTCCAACAAAGATAAATGCGATAATTCCTGCCATAAGCATTGCAGAAAGCGCACCCTTGCCGAGCGTAGGAGCAACTATGTTTGTACTTGTAGCTACAAGCTTGAACGGCAGAGATCCAGCATTGATTTTGTCGGCAAGCTCCTTTGCCTCGTCATAGGTGAAATCGCCCTCAATCTGACATTTTCCGTCCGTAATAGCTGAATTTACAGTCGCATCTGAAATACAGATGTCGTCCATCCAAATTGAGATATTTCCGCCCGCTTCATACTGCGTTTCACTCGCTTCAGCAAAGGCTTCGGTTCCCTCATCGTCAAACTCAAGGCTTACTATATAGACGGTTTCGTTGTTGTCATCGGTATAGAATGCCGCCGTGGCTTCCGACACATTTTCACCCGTCATTATTTCCTCATCGTCTTCGTCAGAACCTAACTTAAACGACAGAATAGCTGTCTCGCCAAGCTCGCTTACCGCAGCTTCAGGGTCAAAATCCGTTTCGCCCGACTGCCATGGGAAAGATACTATAACCTTGTCCTTTGTATAGTCTACATAAACCTCGCTGTCCGTGATGTTCAGATTAAGCAGTCTTTGCTCAATTACCGCTTTAGCGGAATCCATATCCTCGTCAGACGCATCATAATCTCCGTCAGGTCCAAAGGTGGCGTTTATACCGCCCTGAATATCAATTCCCCATCTGATTTCGTCAACGCCTTTTATAACTGTATTGTCTATATCGCCATATTTATATGAAATGCCAAAGAATGTAAGACAGGCAAATGCAAATATAAGTATGAGAACTATAAAAAATACCGGCTTTTTTGCACGTCGCACTTTGTTTCCTCCTAAACATAAATTTCTAAAGTCCTATACAGGCACAAATAGCCCGTACAAAGTCAATTCACCATTATATTATACTACATTTTCAAGGTGATGTCAATAGTTTTGCTGATTTTATTCGGCTTTTTTGCACAAAAATCACTTGGTCAATACAGCGCGAACGGTTACCCACTGTCTGCCGCTCCATGTATATGTAAAAACTGTTAAATCCCAAGCGTTTTCATCAGAAGCAAGAGCTTCGTCATCGCCGCTTGTCAGCAGCTCTGACCATTGCATTTCATAGGTATTAACCGCACCATCAAGGGAAGTAAAGTATATTTCATCTCCACTTGATATTTTATCTAAGTTTTCAAAAAAAGCACTGTAACTATATCCGCCGACAATCATTTTTTCTCCGCCTATCAAAGTGTATTGACAGGGCGAAAGTTTCAAATTATCATAGCTCCACTCATTCTGAACGGGAACTTCTATGTCAAGCGAGGGTATTGACAATATACCAATATAGCTTTTTGAATCGTACTCAAAAACATCATTCTCCAAAAATTCGCCGCTTTCAATCGCTTGCTCAAGCTTTTCAAGAACTTCTCCTGATGTTTTCTCTGCGTTTTTTTCTTCAATAATATTCCATAAAACAAGGGACATTGCTGTTATTAACAGCAGCGTCCCAATGATAATTAAAATTCGTCCCTGCTTTTTATTCATCTTCTCTTTCTTTCTTTACGCAAACACGAACGCCAAGTGCTATAAATACAAGTCCTGCCAACGCTAAAATTGGTATTGCTGTATAGCGTTCTCCAGTGGGAGGTATTGTGTCGGTTGTGGTAGTTGAAGATGAAGTTTCTTCTGATGTGGCAGTGCTTGTTTCAGTATCTGATGAAGCATCATCTGATGAGGTCTCAGAAGAACTGTCCTCTGTGGAAGAATCTTCATCGGTAATTGACGAATCTGATGATGCTACAGTAAATTTCGGATAAGCTGTTACATCTGCATCATCGGACGAAAGCTCTATAATTGACGGGGACGGAACTATTGTCGATTCATCGGTTGAAAGAGTTTCAGCACATACCAGGTACAAGCCCTCAGAAAGTGAAGAAAATGTCGCCGTGCCTGCCGAATCGGTAATAGCGGTTGAAAGTGACGATATATTGTCATTTTCAACATACGACTGCAAGGTATCCGCAAGCTGCTGAACTGCTGACGTCGACAAATCGTCAAACGATACCTCATAATCTGCAAAATCATCCTCAAGAACAAATTCGTCCTGATCTGTGTGCGAACCTATCCTATATATACTCCAAGTCATTCCCTCGACTGCCGAATCATCTGTTTCACAAACAAGCGTCAGCGAGCATACGACTTCCGAATCGGCAAATGCTGTCAATGCTGTAAAGCACACCGTCATAGCAAGCGCAAGCATAATCGCTGCAAAACGCTTAAAAAAAGTACGCATAAGCTTATCCTCCTTTATCATCATTTGAATTATCGTTTAGTTTTTTTATTTGTTCTAAAGCCTTCAGAGGGTCGGAATGAGGGAATTTATCCTTTTTTCTTCCTCCGAAAAACCAGTAAATCAGAAGTATCAATACTAGCGGAGCCGCAATAAATGGAACTACATTAAGCGAATCTATCTGAACTGCGTCCGCAAGCGCAGTCACCTCTGACTCAGCTTCGTCATTCGCAACTCTGTGCGCTCTGACAAGCAGTCTGTGAGTGTTGATTCCATACGGCGTGCAGGTCATAAGCGTCACGTAATCCTTGCCGTTTTCAATTGAAAGGTTTTCGGTTTCGCTGGGCAAAACTATTGAAATTTTATCCACCTCATAAGTAAAGGTTTCAGTCAAAACTGTTATCGTAAAGCGATCGCCCTCAACAAGCTGATCCAGATCGCTGAAAAGCTCGGCTGACGGCAAGCCTCTATGTGCTGAAATAACCGCATGAGTTGTACTTCCGCCTACTGGAAGCGAGCTTCCCTGCAAATGTCCTACCGCTATATTTAAAACGCTCTCGCTTGTGCCGTGATAAATCGGCAGCTCGACGTTAATCTGCGGAATTGAAATAAATCCCATTACTCCCGTACCTGTGATGTCAAGAATATCCTCATAGCCCTCAATTTGTTCATAGGCGGTAAGCGGTGAAGCAAGCTGTGCAAGCTCACGGTTATACTCTCTAGCTTCATTTAAAATCCGTTCAACCTCTTCTTCATCAAGGTCTGAAACAGCCTGTTGATAATTCGCCACCACGCGGCTTTGAGTTTTTGAATTCCACCAATTGCTGACGGTAGGGTAAAGCATCACGGAGAGTCCCACAAGTAAAATCACAACAAGTACAACAGTAGTAATTATGTTTTTCTTCCTGCTCATGAAACCCTCCCTGACTCCGACGGACTTTTCGCCCGTCGGATTAGGTTAAATTACAAGGATTAGCCTTCCTGATTCTTCATTCTTCTTCTTGTTACCAAAAGCACAGCCGCACCTGCGACAAGCACTCCGCCGGCAACATAGAAAATTGTTGTGCCGATACCGCCAGTCGTGGGGAGAACAGAGCCCTTGCTATTAACAATACTAGCAGAGAATGTTCCTGATGTTTCTTCTGTAACATCAATCGTGTCATCAGCTAAAGTATATGTGGCAGTAACCGTGCCGTATGCTTCTTTACCAGTATCAGCGTTATATTCCCAATCACCAGTATTGTTAATTCCAATATATGTTGTAGTTACAGTTTCATAGCCATCTGCTGTAATCACTACTTCAATATCACCTGTAAGTGAATTGTATCCGTCAGGAGCTTTTGTTTCTGAAATATAATATGTACCGCTGTCAAGACCTTTGATTTCAAATGAACCATCTTTTCCGAGTACTGTGGCTTCATCTATATTAGTAGTCCAGCTAGTCACAATATTGTCTTCCACTACAACATAATATTTAGTTTCTCCATCTAAATAATAAAGTACAAATTCAGCGCCTGTAAGAGTTTCGCCGTCCTCATCGACCTTTGTATTGTCAAGAGTATAAGTGAAAGCAACTACGCCGTCCCATTCTGAATCACTAGTCGAATCACCGTCATCGTCATCGTCATCTTCTTCAACGCCATTTCCATCATATGATGTATCAGTTGAATATGTAAGGTAAACTCCATTGATGTTGCCATCTTCGCCTATAACTGCGTCAGTATCAAGCACAGCTGAATAAGAAACTTTAACAATTGTACTAGCATCAATAGATATTGGATCACTATTTGTGTCTGTCAATGCCTTAATATCTTTAAATTCTATTGTAATAGTAGTTGAACCATCATCATTTGCTGTGATAGTAATGGCTGCCTGACTAGTTACATCATAATTGTCTACATATACAGTAATATCTCTCTCATCAGGTGCTACAAAGCCTGCGCCCAAAGTATCAGTAAACTTGTAATAATAATGATCATATGAATCAATATTATCTGGCATAGATCCATAGATAACAAATGGAACTGTATCGCCTATCGAATAATCCGCTGCGTCATTCCAACCGTCAGAAGCCGCATCAGTTCCGATTGTCTCACCAGTTGATGAGATAGTTCTGTCGTCCTCTTGGATTTTCTTCTCAACGCTGGGAGTACCCAACTTAGGACTGATTGTTTCTTCTCCGTCAACATATAGGAGAATATCTCCAGTGCTACTAGTGCTGGTATCTGTTTCCTTAGCATAGTAATAACCCTCTGCAACTGTCAAAGAAGTGTTATTGCTTGATAAAGTACCACTAGATGTAGCAAGAACTCCGTCTTTAGCTAAAATTTCTGCTATTTCACTTGCTGATAAATCGCTCATCGCCTCTGCAGCGTCAGTAGCTGTAGCTGTTTCTGAAAGTCCAAGAGCATTTAATAAAGCTGACGAATCAACACCTCCACCAAATTCAACATCAGAAATTGTAGTTCCATCGCTTGAAACTGTTCCTGTAAATATCTGATAGACTACATAGGTATGAGTATCACTGGTACTGATCGAGATAGATGTTGTTGTAGCTGTTTCCTCTGCAAGAACGCCGAATGAAGCTGTCGCCGTCATGCTCAACGCAAGCACAGTTGATACAATGAAGCTTGCTAATTTTTTTGATTTTGTCATTTTAATAACCTCCGTTATGAATTATTTACTATATTTGTTATGCGCTCCTGCGCTTCTTGATACGAATGCACGCAAGCGCTGTGAGCGTGATTGCTCCGCCTGCTAAAAGGTAATTGGTGACGCCGTTTGAACCAGTGTAGGGGAGAGTGTATCCCACTCTAGCATTTGTAATAAAGTACTCCTGCTGTGAAGCAACCTGGGTAATCGTTACATCTCCGAGAGCCTCAATAGCGCTGCTAAGATTTGAAAGCGAGGTTGAAGTCTGATTGAAGATGAAGTAGTATACTCCATCACCTGAAATCTCATATCCAGCTGGAGCAGTAACCTCCACTAATTTATAAATATAAGCATTGTCAAGCTGAATCTCGTAAATTTCATCTGTAGTAAATGTATACGCATCGTCAGAATCCTCTGTAGCTGCGCTTAATCCCCAAGTAACCGTATATCCCTCAACAGTAGTATCTTCATCGCTGAATCCTGTAGCAGGATACCAGTTCTCACCATCATCAGTCCGATAAAGCTTAAATTCAGCCGAAAGTGTTTCGGTAAAGTCCTTAGAATCAACCTTTTGCAATACTATATAGTTTCCGCCTATACTATTTATACCTGTCGTGGTTTTTGAAAGCTCCATTTGATCAGACTTCACTGCACTATCTGTATTGCCAACTGACTCAATGCTAACAGAGTTTGTTACCGTAGCTGATGTTTCACTAGAGCTCGGCACAACAGTGAATGTATACTCAATAACGAGATACATTTCGTCAGGAACAGTAATTGTAAGCTCAGAATAAGTAGTGGTCGTGCGCGTTACGGTGATTTCAGCAGTCTCATTACTTCCAGTACTAGTTCTAAATGAAATATTCCCATCATAATCATTTTCCAAAGTAAATGTATAATAGTAATATCCATCTTCATAACTGTAACTACTTGTCAAACTGGTGTAGTCATCAAAATAAATTGCATTTTCAGAAATTGCCGAAGTACATTTTAAAGTAATAATATCTCCCGCTTTTAAATTTGATACACTCGTTGAATACAAAGCATTATAGGTATTACCAGAAGAAGATGTTATTTCTCCGCTGTTATATACCGTTTCCGTTGTACTAGATTCACTCGATTCCAGATAATAGCTATATTCGCTTGCGTCAAGCTCTTTCATCTCTCCGCTGTCTTCATCGTAATACATAACCGAGAAATTACCTATCGTCACGGAAACATCAGTGTCGCTTGAGAACGTATCGGTAAGCGTCAATGTATCTGAATCGGAATCTAAATCCTCCGCATTTGGATTAACATAAATCTGATAGCTAATGCTGTTTGAATTTGCGCTTGAATTATAAATGCTGCCCTTTTCAAGAGTGCCCTGAGTTACCGTCTGAGAGGACTCAACAGGGTCATAATCGCCGTAAACTATTGAATTTTTAATTTCATACGAGCCACCGTTTTCAGCCATAAGCGCCGCTAAATCATCAACGGAAATCAGCGTAGTGTAGTAGATGAAGTTTGAATAACCAACAGAAGTAAGAGTGAAATCTATCTGTAACTCTCCATCATCATTTATTTTGTCACTTTCGGTTAAATCATTGTTATATGTACTCCATATATCGTATCCTGTAGCTCCCCATCTTTCTCCATGTTCAAGTACCACATTATTCCAGTTATAAGTTGTAGTTTGGCTAGTATAACCCCACCCCTTATAATACTCATATTCTCCGAAAATAAAGCTGCCGTCCATAGTGTCGGTGATTGTAGAACCAGCCGGAACTGAGGAACCGTCAAAATAAATTACCCATCCAAACACATAATATTCTTCGCTGGAAACAACCTCTCCACTACCATTGTATTCATAAACAGTCGTAGTTTCCAAATCTATAATCGAAGAGCTTGTAATTATATTTCCCTCGCTGTCAACTGCATATTTTTCATATGGATCTGCTTTATACGAATAATTATACGTACTCGACGCCGAAGTGTCAACTCCAGTAACGGCATTGCTAAAGCCTACATATGTGCCGTCAGTCGGCAAATCGGTTGCAACCGCAGTTGTGGAGTAGCTTATATAAATCTCTGTTGTGCCAGTGAAGCTGTCACTAAAAGTAATCGCAAAACTATATGCTTCTGTAGTCGTGCTGTCTGTAATTTCATTTCCGTTTGAATCATAGAATGTCACAGTGTAATATGACGAATCTACTGTGTTTCCAGAGCTGTCTGTAACTGTGATAGCCGAACTATCAGATAAAATATAATGCTTACCATAATTATTCTGTGAGATGGTATCTGTTATAGTCACCCCTGCAAAACCAAGTGTGCGTTTATAATAAACCGTCCAGGGAATAGTGATCGTAGTCACAGTCGAAGTTGTTTTATCTTCGTTTTCAATTGTTTGAGATGAGGTGGTGACCGAATCGCTGTCATAGGATTTTGACATAGTGTTTACGCCAACAGTAGCAGTTGCACTGGTGCTTATCCAATCGCCGAAATCAGCTGTATTAGTAACCTGTGTATAATTTCCATCAGTAATTTCATCGTAAGAAACAGTAGTTTCAAAGTAAATTTTTACTTTTGTTACACTCTGCTGAGTTATTGTAAAAGTGTCACCGTTCAAAGTATAGTCACTTGAGCTTTGCCAATCGTTGTTGTAATATACCTCCATTGAACCTGCTACCGCTTTAGAAAACATTTCATCAGTTATAGTCATATCATAAAGGTCTGTAGATGAAGATAATTCAATATACCACCTTATTGTAGCAACTTGATTAGTATCATCGTAGCTAATTGAACTTACACTCTTTCCTAAAGAATACGGCTTATATTGAACCTCTGCTGTATCGCTGTCAATTGGTTCATCATCACTACCACTATAAATTTCAACGGTATTTGTCGTATTTGAAGAACCGTCAGTCGATTCAGCTTCTGTGGTATATGTAAGAGTAAACGAACCTGTTGTAGTACCATCAGAAGCACTAATATATACGCTGTCACTAGTATAAGTAACAGTAAAGCCCATGGATTCAAGCTGAGTAACTATAGAGCTTATGTTATCTGAACTAAATGTAGTATCAGAAATAGTCAGACCTGTAAAGTCTCCGTCATTAGTCGCAGTAACGGTAATAGTCCATGTTATTTCTTTATTTGGAGTGGTAGTTCCATCGCTATAATCCGCCGTGCCCGATTTTTCAACAGTATAAGCTCCAGGAATTTCAACTTCACTCTCGGCTGAAGCGGTTTCTCCGCTTTCACCATCACCAGGCTCAAGAGAAGCTTCATTTGTTACTGTAGTGGTTTTACTGCTGCTTGAATCAACTGCCGTCTGATAGGTTATAGTAATTGACGTTGCAGTAGTAGAACCAAATGTTATAGATCCATCATCCGATGAATAAGTGTAATTGCTATCAGTAACAGACAAACTGTTTTCTATTATATCAGAAAGCATATCGTCCGATATAGTGTAGCCGTTAAGATCCACACACTCAGGATTGCTCACAGTAAGCTCCCATGTAATATAACTTCCATCATCGCTAAGCGTTCCTGACTTCGCCAAATCAATAGATCTGGCATTAAAATTAACAGTTATTGACGGAGCATTCTCACCATCGCCAAATGTATACGTTTCTGTCTGTCCGCCATCCTCACCGCGTGTAACTGTAGCATCAAATGTGAGCTGCGCTGCCATAGAGCTTGTAGAATCAGCAATCACATTATTTATATAATCATCCCTATATGTAATATAAATCACGCCATCAACTATTATATAGTCCGCAGCCTCAGTAGTGCCGTCATAAAGGACTCCAGAATAATTATTTTCAGTACTTGTAATACCATCAGGAAGCGTATAAATAATAGTGGTGTTAGATGTTATATTATGAGCGTTTTCACTCGTAAAGGTAAAGTAAATTGTCAAATAGCCTGTCGAAGTTTCTGTGCCCGTTGAGGTCTGTTCCCAGGCAACATCTACAGTAAAATCGATTGTTGAATCAGAAGAATCTGTGTCAGTGCCCTCCTCATCAATCAGCATAATCCCATCGTTGAGATCCTCCTCCGTTGCGCTGATTGCAGGCATAACTAAACTGCCACACACGGAAAACACTACCGCAAGCGACATCACAAGCGCAACCAGTCTGTATCTCTTGGCTATTCTATGCTCATTGAGAAACTGAGATATTTTATTACGGCTTTCCAAAACCTGTTCCTCCTTGCTAAAACTAATCTATAAATCCGAATCTCTTGAATGGTGAAATTCTGAATACAACCTGCCCTACAACAGCTTCCTCGCTGATACAGCCAATTTCAGAGCTTCGGCTGTCGATTGAGGTTTCACGGTGATCTCCCATCACAAATACTCTTTCGTCAGGCACCTGATAAGGCAATTCAATATCGCACTCGCCAAAAGCCTTTTCATCAATATAAGGCTCGTCAAGCTCCTCGCCGTTGACATATACCGTACCGTCTTCGTCAATATCCACATAATCTCCCGCTACTGCAATAACCCGCTTGAGCAGAATCTTATTGTTGTAATAAAAAGCGATTATATCGCCCTGTTCAAAGCTCCCCGTCTTGCGGCAAATCACAAGCTCGTCATTCGTAAGCGTAGGCGTCATACTTGTGCCCGTAACTCTGAGTACCGGTAGCAAAAGCGTTGAAATCAGCACCGCCAATGCAGCGACAACCAGAAGCGAAGCAACTGTATTGTAAAGAAGCCTGCAAAAATCACGCCGTCCGTTCACGTGCTTAAGCTCATTTTTAAGCTGAACCTTTGTCGGAAAATCCTTCTTTGAAACGCTCATGCTTCATCACTTCCCGACTGCTCGTCATCGTTTTGCCGAACTAAATCTTCACTCGTTTCATCAGTGCCAGCCTCGTCAGTTTCATCAGCTTTCTCATCGTCATGCGCCAAATCTTCGCCGAATCTGTCTATGTACAAGCGTTTCACACGCTCATTTGTTTCCTTAATCATCGAAAGACCGTCAGTGTCCGACAAGCCCCTCAGCCTGTCATTTTCAGCCTTAAGCTCATCTATTTCATCGCTCATAGCCAAGAGAATCTCCAAAAGTTCCCTTTTGCCAAGCTTGTGAAGTTCTTTATCGGTCATAAAAACGCTCCTGAAAAATGAACTGTATTAAAAACATCCTCTCATAATATATTATAGTACTAAGATGTCAAAATGTCAATGGTCTTTTATAAAATTTCATATATTTTCAAGCAAATGTACAAATTTAATCAACATCTTTGTGTACTTTACATAAAGTAGATTATCTTTTTTCAAATATTTAAAGTACAGCCTTTTCAATCAAGAAAGTCAGGCTATCAATCCAAAATAAACAAGAACAAGTGCGCCTAAAATTATCCTATACCAGCCGAAAACAGTAAAATCATGTTTTTTAATATAGTTCATCAAAAATCTGATGACCAAAATCGACACACCGAAAGCAACAGCCATTCCCAGTAGCAGCATTACCGCCTCTGTACCCGTCATACTTCCGCTTGCCGCAAAAAATTTCACAAGCTTAAGCAAGCTTGCGCCGAACATAACAGGCACTGCAAGGTAAAAAGTAAACTCCGCCGCCGCAACTCTTGAAACTCCTATAATCAATGCGCCTACTATTGTAGCTCCAGAGCGTGACGTACCCGGGAAAACAGCTGCTAAAAGCTGAAACATTCCAATCATCACCACAACACAGTAAGGCATTTGCTCAATTGAATTAAACTGCGGCTTACGCTCCTTGTTCTTTTTCTCAACGACGATAAAAAACACACCGAAAACTATCAGCATTACCGCCACAGTCTGCCAGTTGTAAAAAAGCTCGTTAAACAAGTCGTCAAACAGCAAGCCTATAACAGCCGCAGGGAGGCAGGCTACCAGAACCTTGAACCACATTTTAAATATATCCGTCTTTATGTACGCTCCTATGCCCTCAGAGCGAAGCGGATATTCGTTATTTTTCCTCCCAAAAGGAAAAAGCTTGTTCCAGTAGAGAACCACAACCGCTATTATTGCGCCTAGCTGTATTACCACCTCGAACATTTCCTTAAATTCATCTGAAGCATCAAGCGTCAGAAATTCGTCAACCAATATAAGATGTCCAGTACTGCTGACAGGAAGCCACTCGGTTATCCCCTCTACAATTCCAAGAATTATTACCTTTATAAATTCTATCATAAAAAGAAATATCCTTTCATTGCCTTAATCAAAAAAATCTCCGCCGCAAGGACGCTGCATAAATTCTTTTATCTCATCTGTACCTTTATAAAAGGAACAGGCAAGCGAAAGCTTGACATACATTGCCGCAGGCGAAGCCGCAGAAAGCGGTATCGCTCCAGTTTCAGCATACTTTTTCACAGTTTCATATTCCACTTCCCTGCCAGACGTGCCGCAAACGAAAATCGGTATTTCCAAAGCCGCCGCACTCTTTGCGAAGCGATTGAAATTTTCATCAACGCACATCGTTCCCGAATGATAGCTCTCAAACAAAACCGCTGAAGCCTTCTCATCAAGCTCAGGATAGTACAAATCAGGTCTTGCAGGAATATCAAGGACTCTGCCAAAGCCGTCAAGAGAAGCTGACGAGAAAACCATTTCCTTTAGCATCGGTACAGCACTGCGTTCAAAGTCTGCACACTTGCCGACAAATTTGCCGTCCTCCACTCTGCCAAAGCTAAGACCTACGCTTTCAAGCTCATCGCTGTAAGCCTGCTGCTGCAAAAGCCTTGTGCCGATATGAATGTTTGTCACGCCATTGCTGTGCCAAACCGCATAAACTCCGCCTATGCCGAGTTTTGAAAAGTCAATTGCGGCTTTAAAATTCTCCCTGCCGTTTTCACGCTCATCACTTAAAGGATACGCAGAGGAAACAAGCACGATAGGCTTTTTGCAGTCTGCAAAGACATATCCTAAAAATGCCGCACTGTAAGAGAGCGTATCTGTTCCGTGAGTAATTATCATAGCGTCCGCTTCTTCAAGTGCAGAATCTACGCTTTTTGAAAGTATCAGGAGCCTTTCAGAAGTAAGCTCCTCGCTTAAAATTTCATACGGCTCGTCAATATCAAAGTCACAGTCACAGTCCTTAAGAAGCTCAAGCGGCGCGTCTGCCGAAGCCAGAAAACCATCCTTAAGCGAGCTTCCGATAGTCCCTCCTGTAAAAATAACCTTTATTTTCATAGCCATAAGCCTTTCAAATTATTTTGAGGAAGCAAAGCCCTGAAGTCTGCGCTTTTTTTGCTGTTTATCACTGTACATAATCTTGTCAGCCTCGCTGATAAGCTCGTCTATATCGGAGCTTTCCTTTATATAGCCGCAGACTGCTCCTATGCTTGCGGAAACGCTGTACTCATTGGCACTTATTTCATTGCAGTGTGCAAGATAGCTTTCGATCCCATTCTTAATCTGCTCTATTTTTTCAGCAGTATACACTCCCTCGCCGACAATCATATATTCATCGCCGCCGAAACGAAAGCTCTTTTCGTTTTCACCGCAGACGCTCTTAACCGCCTTTGCGGCAATTCTTATCGCTTCGTCGCCTGACAAATGACCGTAATTATCATTTATAGTCTTGAGAAAATTTAAATCAGTCATCAAAATCAGTACGCTTACCTGCTCTTTCTGCGCTTTATTAACCAAATCTACCACACAGCGGTTAAACGCATTGCGGTTATAAAGTCCTGTCAGACTATCCTTATCGGCAATGTTTTTAAGTCTGTCGTACATTATTTTTATATGTAAATTTCGGCGCATAGATTCCAAACCATTAGAAACGCTTCTCGTCCAGAGCCGATAATACGGTGCAGGAACGCTCGGCGTCCCCTTGTACGACAAAATCGAATAGCCAAAGCAACGGTCAAAGAAATGAAGCGGATAGAAATAATACACTGACGGCTTATCCTTTATAATCTGCTCAGGAGGAATCATCTGAACGCTGTAAAATGTACTTTCCTCAAATTTTTCTTCAAAAATTTCACTTTCATGCTTATACTCGGCTTCTCCATATCTCACAAAGCGCAAATGAATCTTTTTATCAAAGCCCCTGCGCCGATAGTCGTCATCGTCCTCACCTATTTTATTCCAGTCGTCGTTAAGGCAAAGCATAAAGGAGAAAAACGGCGTTATCTGAAAGGTGTACCAATTGATATATGACAAAAGCTCGTGCATATTGTTCGCGCCGATAAGCTTGCTCATTATCTCATTTGAATTGTCGTTAAAAAGGTAGCTGTCCTTTATGTTGTCATAATAATTCTTTGCGTTTTTAAGACTTTTATCCTTTGAATGGTATCCGCAGCTTCTGTGCAGAATAAGCGTGGATTTGTATTTTTTCTCAACGTACTCCTCATTGGCAAGACTGCTGTAAATATACTCGACTATCCTCATTCCAAGCTGTTTTGCGGGAAGCTCTGCGGAGGCAATCGGCGGATTATGCGACTGTGCCTCCTCAATATTATCATAGCCCATAACCGCAATATCCTCTGGCACGGCAAAGCCCTTTTTCATGAATGCGTCGCAAAGACTTATCGCCATAGAATCGGATGCACAGAGAACCGCCTGCGGACGCTCCAGCGGTGAATTTAAAATTTCATCGGCAACCGCTTCGCCTCTGTTATACCAAAAATCGCCTTCATGTATTCTTCTCTCGTCAAAAGCAATGCCGTGCTTTTCAAGAGAGCGTCTATATCCGTTCTCTCTCCTGACAGAATGAGGATGTCCGAGAATACCGCTCATAAAATCAATAACCGTATACCCGTGTTCCTCAATAAGATGATCACATTCAGCTTCAATTACTGAAAAATCGTCCGTATCCATTGATTTAAAGCCGTCTATAAACATATCCGCACTGACTACAGGTCCGTCAAAGCGTTCCTTTATAATATCTACCAGCATATTACGCATAGATTCATATTTAATAGTATCAGGAACCAGAACGATCGCATCAAGCATTTCAAAATTAACAAGCTCAAAAATATTCATTGAGCCGTTCAGAGAACGCGTGGCAAAATCCTGCTTATACTCTGACGCAAATACCAAGCAGTCAAAATCATATTCAAAAGCCTGCTGTATTATCCCCTCGAGAAGCTTTTTCTGACAGCTCTCCTCAGGCTGAGCAAGCAATATACCTATATTTTTACGTCTGTCCATCTTTAAAGCCGCCCTTTTATGATATTTTCAATATCTTCCCATTTTAATTATACCACGTTTATTTTTGTTTTTCAAGTGCATTTGTGAAATTTAATAAATTTTTTTGTACACCAGTCAAATGATAGTTGTCACTCAAGCTCAAAAAAATATAAAAAATAAAAATTTACACCTAGCTC
>X368_European_Ground_Squirrel__coassemble_34_pt1 | contig 22337 bp, 18 predicted proteins | sample X368_European_Ground_Squirrel__metabat2_low_PE_002 | metagenome-assembled genome bin X368_European_Ground_Squirrel
AAATAAATGATACTTTTTTTTTTTTTTTTTTAAATCATACCTTATCACTTGACAAGCCTCTCTTTTTTCGTTATACTTATATCAAGAAAAGCTTTTGCATTTAGCGTTTTTACTTATGCGATTGTTTTTTAAAAAAATGAAGAAAGGATGATTTTAGTGAAATTTTTCACTGTGAAAAGAGCTTGTGCTGCAATTTTAGCTTTGGCTATGCTAGGCAGTGCATCAGCGGGCGGCAGTTCAGATGACAGCTCATCTGAATCAGCGGCTGAAACTACCACATCTGTTGAAAGTGAGGAATCAATCGAGACAGAAAGTGAAGAGGACGAATCTGAAGATGAAAGCAGCAGCGAGGAAGCCGATGAATCAAGTGAAGCTGAGGAAAGTCAGGAGGATGATTCCTCTGAGACTGAACAGTCTGAGGATACGGCGGGAGTCAGCGATTTTGAAACGCTTGAAGCGTCCGCCGATAATACAGAGCTTTCCTCGTCAAGCGCAGCTGTGACAATCGGTGACAAGCAGATAAATTTGAGCGGAGCATATGTTGTTGACGGAATTGACGCAGTTATAAGCGGAGGAACATACGAATCAAACCAGAGCGATCAGAATGTAATTTTGGTTATAAACGGAGGAAGCTTGACAATTTCAAATGCCGAAATTATCAAGAGCGGTGATGCGGGTGAAAGCGATTCTGAGAGAAGCTCTGATGTGTCTGACGATTATAACTTTTACGGTATCAATTCAGTTGTGCTTTGCGTAGGAGAGGGAAGTAGCGTAACTATTACAGACTGTACTATAACCTCAGAAAGCAGCGGAGCAAACGCAGTTTTTGCAACAGACTCGGCAGAAATTGACGTTAGCAATATTATTATTTCCACCTCTGGAAATTCATCAAGAGGAGTTTACGCTACATATGAGGGAATAATAAATGCCGATCACATTGACATTACCACAAACGGAGCACACTGTGCACCTATTGCAACCGACAGAGGCGGCGGCTATGTCACTGTTTCAAATAGTACAGTTCAGTGCAGTGGTGACGGAAGTCCCTGCATTTACTCGACAGGAGAAATAATGGTTGAAAATGTGATAGGCACAGCTGATGGAGCGCAGGCGTGTGTAATCGAGGGCAAAAATTCAATTACTATGACTGACTGCAATTTCATCTCGACAAATGCGAACAACGGCGCAATGCTCTATCAGAGTATGTCGGGAGATGCTGCGGATTCAGATGCTACAAGCAGTGTATCAACGCTCACAATGACAAATTCGACTATTACAAGCGACGCTGATGGCGCAATGTTCTATATTACAAATACAAGCTCGGTTATCAATCTTAACGGCTCGAATACCCTTACTACCTCAAGCGGACAGCTTGTCAGCGCCGCAACTGGAAGATGGGGTAACAACGGCTCAAACGGCGGAACCCTAACACTCAATTCATCAGATGATTTAACTGAAAGCATAGACGCGGACGATATAAGCAATGTAACGGTTAATCTTTTAGATGGAGCAACGCTTAGCGGCACAACATCAGGAGATGTTACGGTTAATTGATGAATATTTAACAAAAAAGCAAGGGACGGCAATTTCGTATTGCCGTCCCTTATTTAATGTGTATATTTAGCTTTAGTCTGTTTCGTACTCTCCAGTTTCAGCGACATTCTTAATCTTTTCGTTTGTTTCTTCGATAAGATAATCGATAACACCGCCGTATTCCTCAATGCACTGAGTCCATGTTTCAGAATTTCCGCCTGTGACCATTGTAGCCTGTGTAACGTTCTGCATAGCGGCGTCCATCTCAGATGAAATACCGCTTTCAATATCAATTACAGGATTGGTCTTGCAAAGCTCAAGGCACTCATTTCTCATGTCAATCATTTCCTGAGTCCACTTGTACTCGTTGACAAGCGTTTCCTCAGTGATGTTATCCGTGCTGTCTCTGCAAACCATGCAGCAGTTCATGAAGCAGGCAAAGCCTTCAGGGTTAGGCGCATTGTGGCACATTACATAGCCTTCAAATCTTGATGAGATGTAGTATGTATCGCTGTCAGGATTCTTAGGCATCGGGCAGAACATGATTTCTCCCGCTTCCATGTCGCCGAAAGGCTCAGTTTCAGAAAGCGGCACCTGCAAAGCCCACAAACCAACTGGGATAAACAGCGTCTGATAAGTACCAAGACCATAGCCTGTAGTTCCGTCGCCTCTGGTGTACCAGTTGTTTGACGAACGGTCGAACATGATGTTGTTCTTTCCAAGCTCATACATGAAGTCTTGAACCTCCTGAATGGCGGGGTCGCTCATGTTGTTTACAAGCTGACCGTCCTCCCATGAGATGATAGACTTTCCGCAGGTTTCAGAAATTGCGTTTGTGTAGCCATATCCGTCAATTCCGTACAAATCGTTTTCAGCATCGGTAAAGTCTACGCACATATCATAAAATACGTCCCAGTCCCACTCGCCTGCATAATAAAGCTCGGCAGGATCGTCATATCCGTACTCTTCAATTGTTGTTCTGTTATAAACACAAACGTAGCTGGGAGCTGTGTAGATAACGCAGATATAACGTTCGCCGCCGAATGTATAGTCGTTCATGATGTCAACGGTGTCAGCCCACAGATCCGAATCCAGATCCAGATATTCCAGATCGTCAATCGGATCAAACATTCCCTTGATTGCTCCCTTAGGGAAGGTGTCCATATCAGACGATGGGAAGAAGTCAGGCGAATCGTTTGCCATTACGTGAGTGGCAATGTCGTCATATCTTGTGTCCCATGTAGTCTGAACCCATTCAATAGTTCCGCCGTACTTTGTGCTAAACAGTTCTATCGCCGGATCCTCAACAGAACCCTCCGTAGGATTGATGTCATAGTGAGCTATCCACTTGATAGTTTTGTTTTCAAGCTCAACGTCCTCAAGCTGATCCGCAAGAGACGCAACTTGTTCAGCCTGTGAATCGTTAAGCTGAATACCTGTGTCGTCAGACGACGTTTCTTCGCTGCTGTCGGTGCTGCCGCAGGAAACTAAACCTATAGTCAGCGTCAGAGCAACAGTGCCTGCAATAAGCTTTTTAAAATCTTTCATAGCAAATTCTCCTTGTGTAAAAATAGTGACAACATATAAATAATGCTGTGACAATTATGTATATATTTATTATACACCAAATGAAAACAAAAATCAATAGGCAAATTGCTGTATTATTGGCTGATTTTTTAGTAATATTGACTATAAATATTTTGTAAAAACGTTTACACAAACTAAATAAAAGCAAATTTACTAAATAAAGGACATTTATTTGTGACGACTAAATCTCAAAGCCAAAAGAAGTAGTTCATAAAAAACAAAGAAATTTATAAATAAATTCAATAAGTATATGTCACAAAACTCGTTTTAAAAAGGAATTATATTGTAAAAAAAAATATATAATTTGCAGATTAGAAAGCTAAAAGGTGCGCCGAAGAGAGAATTTTTTCATTTGTAACCTTTTACTAATCTTGCCTTAATTATAAAACATTATTTTGTACACTTATACAAAATTTTGATTAAAATAGAAAAATGCTTGACAAACAAAAGAAATTTGTTTATAATATAAATGAAGCAAAAATCAAAAGAAGCTGTTGCTTTGAAAAAAATTATTAAAGGAGGAATTGTTATAAACAATTTCAAAAAGAAAATAGCCGCTTTAGCTGTGGTTGAAAATATAAGATATAAGTTAGAAAATTCAAAATATTAGAAGCAGAATTGTCGGTAAGGTTATTGCAATATGAGGTGACGAGATTATGACTAAAAAAAGAAAGTAATAGCTATTTTTGTCGTACTTATATTTGCAGTTCTTGCTGTAGCTGTTATTTATTACGTTGTAAACAATAGCTCTGGAATAAATTATGTTTCAATCAGTGAGGCGGAAGCCGAGCTTGAAAACTATCAATTTTCTGAGTATGAAAATCTCACCTTTGATTGTTCAGTTAAAAACACTAACATTGGTAGTTTGATGACATTTAAAGATATTTCGTGGCCAGACGATGCCAGCGATGAAGAATCTCAAAAATGTAAGGACTTAATTTATCTTATATCAGGCGAAACTGTAGATGAGTCTATGAAATTTGATATTATGCCTTATATTTCATGCTACTATGGGGAGATTGGCAGCGGAGAATATTACACGGGCGGCACTTTTATCACGTGGAAACATTTTGATGAAAACATGAATGATACGGTTATCTATAAGATAATCGATCCAGACGATGATCTCAGCGGTATTTCCTATAAGGTTTCAGGAGAGGAATACCCTGTTGAGGATGCTGTCAAATATTGTGAAAATTATATAAATGAAAATTTAATGCAATATTTTAATGAAGGTGAAGAATTAAAGCTTACAGATATAATTGTTACTCAAAATGAAATTTTTAACGAATATGAGTATGTTCTGCATTATACTCATTTGATTGACGGTGTTGCGGTGGATGACTGCGGTTTTACTGATGATGAATTTGAATATATGCGCGAATCCTTTTTCGAGCTTACATTAAGCGCAAAGAATGAAATTCAATTTTTTAACAACAGATGCTATTATCAAACCGAAGAGGTTGAAAACGTTAAGAAGATAATCCCTCTTTCTGAAGCCGAGCAGATTTTATCTGACACATTAGCTCCGAATGCAAGCTATACCGTGAGCGAGTGCGAGCTTAAATATTGCTGTTTGGTTGACCCATCGGAAAATAATGAATATTTAAACTATGAACCGATGTGGAGCTTCACGCTCGATAATTATGAGGGCGAAAATTATGGTCCACAATATTTAAAGTATAAAACAGCCTATGTAAATGCTTTAACAGGAGAAGTGATTTATTATGATATGAACTCATGTACGCTGGAAAGGTATGAATATCAAGAGTAAAGGGGCTTTTTAAAATGAGATTTTTCTATGCGCTGCGACAGGACTTAAATAAAACAATAATAAATATAGGCTTTTTAGGTGCAGCCGCAATTTGTGCAATACTCTGCTTTACTTCGACTGCATACATTGACGATTCAACCTCAAAAAGCTACAGCGTTTTTGAAGCGATTGTCACTCTCGATCGTGAGCTTATTGAATCCGACAGCTCTTTTGCGTGGACCTCTCTTTTGGCAAGCGGCTTAAGTGGATATGCCGCAATGTTTTTGCCTATAATCGTTGCTTTTCCGTTTATGGTTTCATTTTGTGCCGAACGAAATTCCACGCTGATGCGCTATACAATTTCTCGTTCAGGAAAAATGAACTACTATATGTCTAAATTCACGGCGTCCGTAATCAGCGGCGGACTTGCGGCAATGCTTGGAGTTGCATTTTACGGGATTTGCTTGTATATAATTTTTCCAGATAACTCAAGCTATGAAATTGACCCTGAACTTTTGGAAATTTTAAATGTACATAGCAATTTTGAAACCGTAGTCAGAACGCTGACAGGAGTGTTCCTTTTTGGAGCGTTTTCAACTCTTCCCGCATTTTTCATCAGCTCATTTTGTACTAATCCCTACCTTATAACCTGCGTTCCATTTTTGTTAGTTTATATATGGAATACAGCTATAAATAAGCTTATAGCGAATTGCTGGACGAATGAAAATTATGAAATGATGGAGATTCTGTACGATTTTGCTCCAGAGTCGGTGATGAACCTTTCGAGCAAAACTGAATTTGACGCTTCGGCAAAGCATACAATTTGTATGTTTGCGGCGTTTCTAATTGTTTCGCTTGTAGGCTTTTCAATTATAATGAATTTGAGAAAGGATAAGGGCAGGTGAGAATTGTGAAAAATTTTAGCTTAAAAAAGAGCTTTGCAAGTGCGAAAACTGAATATATAAAATGGATTTGCGACTCACGAATGATTATTTTAGCGGTACTTTTAATTTTTATTTATAATTTTGCAATTGAACCGCTGCTTGAAAATGCAGAGATTATGGGTGAACCGCTCAATATTTTAGAGCCTTTTATAGCAATTTCAAATTCAGGTGCAATTCTAATGATTATTCCTCTTGCTTTTCTCACTTTGATTGCGGATTTCCCTAGAATTGATACCAATACCGTTTTTTATATAGCTAGGGTGGGTAGAATCAATTGGTTGTCAGGACAAATAATCAAGCTAATCCTAATGGCTATATCATTTTTAGCGGTAATCTTTTTAGGCGCAGTTATTCCGATGCTTAACAAAGGCTTCTGGTATAACGGCTGGAGCAACGTCGCAACGCAGTTTTCATCACTCTATCCTGAAAAAAGCGGAAGCTTTGGAGTTCAGCTTTTACCTGAAAATCTTTATAATCAGCTTAGCGTCTATGCGGCGGCAGTGCAGAGCTATCTCTTGGTTTTTGCGTATTTGATGATAATCGGACTCATTTTGCTTTCATTTTCACTTGTGAAGAAAAAAACTGCAGGCTTTGTAATTTGTGCGGCGATAATTTCCTTAGGCACAGCACTTTGCTCAGTAAATACAACTCTTATGTGGGCTATGCCAATGGCAAATTCAATTATTTGGCTTCATTATACAAAATATTTTAGGCAGCCTATAATGTCGCTTACTTTTTCAATATGCTATCTTGTGATTTTTATAGCTGTTTTGATAATTTTCTGCTATTTTGCAATTAGAAAATTTAATTACGACAACATTTCTGAAATCAACAACTGAGGTGAAGAAAAAATGGATGATATGAATATTATAACAGTCAAAAATGTCAATCTTACAATTGGAAAAAATCAAATTCTCAAGGGTATAAATGTAGGCTTTGAGCAGGGCAAAATCCACGGTCTTATCGGTAGAAATGGAAGCGGAAAAACTATGCTGATGAAATGTATCTGTGGATTTATCAAGCCTAATTCAGGTGAAATTATCGTTGATGGAAAATGTGTCGGAAAGGACGTTGATTTTCCAAAGGACATGGGAATTATCATTGAAACTCCTGGATTTATTCCTTATTACAGCGGATATAAAAATCTAAAGCTTATCGCAGGATTAAATAATAAAATCGGTAAAAATGAAATCTGTCAAAGCATGGAGCAGGTTGGTCTTGACCCAGATTTAAAGCGTCACGTCAGAAAGTATTCTTTAGGTATGCGCCAGCGTTTGGGTCTTGCACAGGCGATTATGGAAAATCCTAAAATTTTGATTTTAGACGAGCCGTTTAACGGGCTTGACAAGGACGGAGTTAAGGAAATGAGAGAATATCTGCTTTCCTATCAGGAGCAGGGAAAGACAATTTTACTTTGTTCACATTCTGCCGAAGATATTTCTGTACTTTGCCAGACAGTACATGAGATGGATAAGGGAACTATTGAAAAAATCAGCTAATTAAAATTCAATAAAAAAATCGCCCCTTAAGCATTTTGGCATTAAGGGGTTATCTGTCATTTTTTACAGTAAATTAGATTCCGCACTCCTCGTAATCCTTCCATTTTTCGTAATGAGCCTTGTCCTCGGTATATTTGTAAACAAAAAAAGCAGTGGAAGCGATGACAAGCATAAGTGCGCCTATGATAGTCCAAAATGATTTTCTTTTTGAATATTCAGCCATAAGTATCATCCTTTCTGGGTTTGTAGGTGAAAAAATCAGTATTTTAACTGATTATTTCACAAAAAATAATATGTCAAGCTTAGTTTTTTTAGAGACTTGAGCTTAGCAATTTTCTTTCAAATTTTATTATAACATAATAATCTCAATATTTCAAGTCCTTCATCCATTATTTCAGAAATTTTTTTTGAATATTTGGTTAATAGATTAATTTTAGAATGTTCGGAAGAATTTGTAAGCAATTTTCTGTTAAAATTAAAGCGTGCAAATATTTTAGATATATATTTTCATTTAAAGCGGAGCAACGCGTGACGGTAAGTAACATTTGTACCGAATGATATGGCACAAAATGAATTAAGTTAAAGCTTATGGGTATCTCGCCTGTCGAATACAGTCTTATTGTTTCATAACAAAAGTGACCAAGATTTCTCTTAGTCACTTTGCATAATTTTTTTTGAATTTTGTCTAACTTTTGGGGTCAGATCAAAATCATGGTTTAAAATTCGTTAATTTACAGCTCTGATAAAGCGTCCTTAATCGACTGGACAAATTTTCCTACAGGCTTTGAGCTTTCTCTGCCATACTCTGCAATTATGTTAACTATTGCGCTTCCTATAATAACTCCGTCACAGTGACTAGCTATGCTTTTTGCAAGCTGAGGACTTGAAATTCCGAAGCCTATGCAGTAGGGTACTGTGGAATTGTTTTTGAGCGGAGCTAGTAGTTTGTCAAAGTCGGTTGTGATTTCAGAACGTGTTCCCGTAACGCCGAGCGAGGAAACTACATATAAAAATCCGTTTGACTGCGAGGCTATCATTTCCACTCTGTTTGATGAGGTGGGAGCTACAAGATTTATATTGTAAATTCCGTATTTGTCGGCGGTCGCTTGGATTTCATCTCGCTCCTCAAACGGCATATCGGGGACGATAACTCCGTCAATCGAAAGCTCCTTGCAGTTTGAGAAAAATTTCTCTGTGCCGTATTTGAAAATTGTGTTGATATACATCATGAGCAACAGAGGTTTGTTGGTTTTCTGACGCAGACTTTTAACCATGTCAAAAATTTTGTCCAGCGTAGTTCCGCCGTTTAATGAGCGAAGAGAAGCCTTTTGAATGGTAGGACCTTCTGCAATTGGATCTGAAAATGGAACCCCCAGTTCGATAATGTCAACGCCTTTTTCAAACATCTCCAGAACACATTTTTCTGTGGTTTCAAGGTCGGGATCTCCTGATGTTACAAACGCAATCAACGCCTTTTCATTTTTTGCTTTTAGATTTTCAAAGCATGAATCTATTCTATTCTTCAACAACATCAACCCCCCTGTATCTTGCGATTGAGTAAACGTCCTTGTCGCCTCTGCCCGAAAGATTGATTACTAAAATCTGATTCTTGTCCATCTTCGGCGCAATTTCAAGCGCGGCCGCAACAGCGTGTGCGGATTCTATTGCAGGAATGATTCCTTCGGTCTTTGAGAGATATTCAAACGCTTTGACTGCCTGCTCATCGGTTATCGGAACATACTCCGCTCTTTTTATATCACGAAGATATGTGTGTTCAGGTCCTACTCCAGGATAGTCAAGTCCTGCGCTGATTGAGTAAACGGGCGCAATCTGTCCGTAATCGTCCTGCAAAAAAACCGATTTCATACCGTGGAAAATTCCGACCGACCCCTTTGCCATAGTAGCGGCGTGCTTGTCGGTGTTTACTCCTCGCCCTGCGGCTTCTGCGCCTACCAGCCGTACATTTTCGTCCTCCAAAAAATTGTAAAATGAACCCATTGCATTTGAACCGCCGCCTACGCATGCGACAATGCAGTCGGGAAGTCTGCCCTCACGCTCTGAAAGCTGCAACTTTATTTCCTTGGAGATGATTTTTTGAAAATCTCTGACCATTGTAGGGTATGGGTGCGGACCCATAACCGAGCCTATGCAGTAAAATGTTGTGTCAATGTTTGAACACCAGTCGCGCATAGCCTCGTTGATAGCGTCCTTGAGCGTTGAGGTTCCGCTGTTTACCGCTGTGACCTTTGAGCCTAAAAGATTCATTCTGTATACGTTAAGCGACTGACGCTTGCAGTCCTCCGCTCCCATATAAACCTCACACTCAAGTCCGAAAAGTGCACAGGCTGTAGCGGTTGCAACTCCGTGTTGTCCTGCGCCTGTTTCAGCGATAATGCGTTTCTTGCCCATCTTTGTCGCAAGCAGAATCTGGCCTAAGACATTATTTATCTTGTGCGAACCTGTGTGGTTGAGATCCTCGCGCTTGATATAAATTTTAGCACCGCCCAGATCCTTTGTCATCTTTTCGGCATAGTAAAGCATAGACGGTCTGCCTGCATAGGTTCTGTAAAGCTCGTCAAGCTCTTTATTAAACTGCTCGTCGTCCTTGTATCTGTTATATGCTTCTTCAAGCTCATGCACGGCTGTCATAACCGTTTCAGGAACATACTGACCGCCGTATTGACCAAATCGTCCGATTTTGTCCATGTAATTCATTCCTTTCTCTTAAACTCCCTCACGAAGCTTGTGCAGAGTCTGAGTGATATTCTCGCTCCTCATAAGCGTTTCACCGATAAGCACAGCGTCTGCTCCTAAAGAGCGCACCATTTTTAAATCCTCGTTATTTTTTATTCCGCTTTCCGAAACAAAAACCGCTTCGCTCGGAGCATACGGCTTAAGCCGCTTCACTGTGTCTAAATTAACCTCAAAGGTTTTTAGATTCCGATTGTTCACACCTAATATCTGCGGCTCGATAAATAAAACAGAATCAAGCTCGTCTACATCGTGAACCTCAACTAAAACGCTTAATCCGAGCGACTGCGCAAGCTTGTAAAGCTCGCTTAGCTTTTCTGGCTCAAGCATCGCAGCAATCAGCAAAACTGCATCTGCGCCAATTGCCGCCGCTTCATAAATTTGATATTCGTCAAAGATAAAATCCTTGCGAAGAATCGGGATATTTACTTTTTTTCTTATATCCTCAAGATATTTTGACGAGCCTTGAAAATAATGCTCCTCTGTAAGGCACGAAATCGCATTTGCTCCTGCCGCTTCATATTCCACTGCAAATTTAACAGGGTGAAAATTTGGACAGATAAGTCCCTTTGACGGCGACGACTTTTTCACCTCGCAAATGCAGGAAAGCGTATCCTTTTTTAGAGCTTTGGCAAGTGAAAGGGGAGTGCGCTCAGCAATTTTCCGATTGGCGCGCTTTTTCATTTCGTCAGGAGAGCAGTTTGATATTTCACGTTCAAGCTGAATTTTTCTGTATTTAATAATTTCGTCTAAAATCATTTTTTAATTCCTGTTGGTAAATTCGACAAGCTTGTTAAGCTGTTCAAGCGCTGCACCGCTGTCAATAAGTTCAGACGCAAGCTTTACTCCGTCAGCAATGCTGTCAGCCTTGCCGCTTACATAAAGAGCCGCACCTGAATTGAGCAGGACTATATCACGCTTAGAATCGGTGATTTCACCCTTTAAAATGCCAAGAGTGATTTTAGCGTTATCTTCAGCGCTTCCGCCTTCTATATCAGCTTTATTTCCTCTCTTAAGTCCTACTGATTCAGGCGTGATTGAGTATCTTGTGATTTTACCGTTGTTTATTTCGCAGATGCTTGTAGATGAAGAAATTGAAAGCTCGTCAAGTCCGTCGTCACCGTGAACTACAATCGAGTGCTTAACGCCGAGATTCTTAAGAACGTTAGCTACAATCTCAAGCAGGCGATCCTCATAAACTCCGATAACGTTGTATTCAGCATCGGCGGGGTTTGTAAGCGGTCCTAAAATATTAAACACCGTGCGAACTCCTATTTGTCCTCTTACAGGTCCTACAAAGCGCATAGCCTTGTGGAAGCTTTGAGCAAAGAGGAAGGACAGTCCGATTTCCTTTAAGCTTGCAGATGCGGATTCAGGAGTAGAAGTGATTTTTACCCCTAGCTTTTCAAGGACGTCAGCCGCACCGCTCTTTGAGGAAACGCTTCTGTTTCCATGCTTTGCGACTTGCTGTCCGCTTGCTGAAATTACAAAGGAAGATGTTGTTGAAATATTAAAGCTGTTAGCTAAATCTCCGCCTGTTCCGACAATTTCAAGCACGGGCATATCATGCTCAACGGTTGCCATTTTTCCACGCATACCTAAAGCGCATCCTGTGATTTCTTCCGGCGTTTCAACGTTCATTCTCATAGCGGTAAGCAGTGCGGCAGTCTGAGCGTTTGTCGCACGGTCACTCATTATAATGTCAATTGCCTGACGAGCCTCGTCCTGGGTGAGATGCTTGCCGTCGCACGCCTTTGCGATAAGCGGCTTAAGCTCGGTACGCTGTGAATCGGGGAGCGGAGGAACAGCGGCAGGATTAAGCGTAAGTCCAGCCTCTTTAAGGAAGTTTGCAAGTATAGTCATTCCCGAATCTGTCATGATTGATTCAGGGTGGAACTGCATACCGTAGGTTTTTTCGTCCTTAACCTTAACAGCCATTACAAGTCCTGTTTCGTCCTCTGAAATAACCTCCAGCTTTTCAGGGAGAGATTCTCTGTCCGCTATAAGCGAGTGATACCTTGCCGCTGGAATTGTGCTTGGAAGTCCTGCGAAGAGCGGAGAGGTATTGTCGATTTTAACAGGCGTCTGCTTGCCGTGGAGCTGAACGGGAGCATGAACAATCTTCCCACCGAACGCTTCCGCAATCGCCTGATGTCCAAGGCAAACTCCGAGAATCGGAATCCTGCCGCTGAAGGTCTTGATAACCTCCTCTGAAATTCCAGCCTGTGCAGGATAGCACGGACCTGGTGAAACGATAATTGCTTCAGGAGAAAGCTTTTCAATCTCCTCAATTGTGATCTCATCGTTTCTTACAACCTTGATGTCGGAATACATAACTCCGAGAGCCTGATAAAGGTTGTAGGTAAAGCTGTCGTAATTGTCAATAAGTAAAATCATAGTAACCGCTTCCTTTCATATATTTACAAAATGATTTATAAAATCTTCATCGTTAAAATAGTCAATGCCTATAGCTTTTCTGACAAGCGAAAGAGTTTCGTTTGAAACCTCTACGGCGTGAGCTGTGCCTTTTCTCAGCATATTGAGAACCTCGCCCTTGTCCTTTGAAAATTCCTCTCTGCGCTCTCTTATCGGTGCAAGCGTTGACTGCATTACGTCATTTAAAAGCTTCTTGCATTTCATATCGCCCAGTCCGCCCCGCTCGTAATGCTCCTTCATCTCGTCAAGGCTTTGGTACTCGGGTAAAAACTCTGCAAAATGCTCGTCTTTCGCAAAGGTTTCAAGATAGATGAACACGGGATTTCCCTCTGTGTGACCTGGATCTGAAATGTTCAGGTGGGTAGGGTCGGTAAACATCGACATGATTTTCTGCTTAAGCGTTTTTTCATCGTCCTTAAGATAAATGCAGTTGCCTAAGGATTTTGACATTTTTGCTCCGCCGTCTGTTCCTACAAGTCTGCTGCACGAGGAATTGTCAGGCAAAATCGCCTGCGGCTCAACAAGAATATCACATTTATAAATTCGGTTAAAGGATGACACGATTTCTCTTGCCTGCTCAAGCATAGGTAGCTGATCCTCTCCCACAGGAACATATTTTGCTCTGAAAGCGGTAATATCTGCCGCCTGGCTGATAGGATAAGTCATAAATCCCACGGGAATACTGCGTTCAAAGCTGCGCTGCTTTATTTCCTGTTTTATAGTTGGGTTTCGCTCTAGCCTTGACATTGTAACAAGGTTTGAATAGTACATCGGCAGTTCGGTGAGCGCAGGAATGTGCGACTGTACAAGAATTGTGGTTTTTTCTGGATCAAGACCTGCCGCAAGATAGTCAAGCGCAACCTCTAGGATATTCTGCCTTATTTTCCCCGGATTTTCAGCATTGTCGGTAAGCGCCTGCAAGTCTGCTATCATAACAAACGGCTCGTAAAGCCCAGTGTTTTGAAGTGCAACTCTGTTTTTAAGAGAGCCTACATAATGCCCTAAATGCAACGGACCCGTAGGGCGGTCGCCTGTCAGAATGATGTTATTTTCTTCCATTGGTATTCTCCTTTATTTCATCTGTGCTGAAAGCTTGATGGCGTCAATAATTGCCATAGATTTATTAACAGATTCATAGTACTCGTTTTCGCCGATGCTGTCGGCAACTACTCCGCCGCCTGCCTGAACATATGCGCTTCCATTTTTGAAAAGCACGGTTCTTATTGCAATGCACGTGTCAATGCTGCCGTCAAAGGCTAAATATCCGACTGTTCCGCCGTAAAGCCCTCGCTTTGTCGTTTCAAGCTCGTCTATTATTTCCATAGCTCTGACTTTTGGTGCGCCTGAAAGCGTACCCGCAGGAAGAACCGCCATCAAAGCGTCCATAGGTTTTTTATCCTCCGCAAGCGTCCCGACAACGTTTGACACAAGGTGCATAACCTTTGAATATCTCTCAACAATCATGTAGTCGGTGACTTTAACCGTTCCAAATTCGCTGACCTTTCCTATATCGTTTCTGCCTAAGTCAACAAGCATGGTATGCTCCGCACGCTCTTTCGGGTCGTTTATCAGCTTTTTCTCGTTTGCAATATCCTCTTCCTGCGTTTGCCCGCGCTTGATTGTTCCTGCGATAGGACGGTTCACCACCGTGCCTGAGTTTACCGACACAAGCATTTCAGGAGAAGCTCCAGCATAAGCGTATTCATCGCACTTGAAGTAGAAGAGATAAGGCGAAGGATTAGTAGAGCGAAGCATACGATAAACGTCAAAGCTGTCAGGCGGATTTTTAACTTCAAAACGCTGTGACGGTACAATCTGGAAAATATCTCCGTTGCGGATATACTCCTTTGCAATCTCAACATTTTTTATATACTGCTCTTTGGTTATATTTGATTTAACCTCAATTTCAGAAGTGTTCTGAGCCTGTGGAATGCGCTCCTTTGGCTTGTATGAACGCAGCACCCCGACAATTTCCTTTGAAAGACTTTCACATTCGCTGTAGCTTTGCTCTATGCTGCCGCCGTCAACTGAAATATTGATAATTATAACAGCCTTGTTGCTCAAGTGGTCGTATGCTACAAGCTTGTCAAAGTAGTATAAATCAGCGTCGGGCATTTTCAAATCGTCATTCGGAACATTTGTCAGCGTCTTTTCAAAATATCTTACCATATCATAGGCAAAGTATCCGATAAGACCGCCTGTAAATTTTGGACGGTTAGGGAACTTAGGCGAACGGCTTTGCTCGATTATATCTGAAAAAAATTCAATGGGGTCTTTGACATCAACCGTTTTTTCCTTTGAGTCATGCTCTTTAATTATTGCCTTGTGTTTATCTAAAGTAATTCTCCGCTTAGGATTGATTCCAATGTATGAATACCTGCCCCACTGATCCTTGTTGTCAACAGATTCAAGTATAAAGCAGTCCTTGTACGTTTCATGCAGTGCATTGAACAGGTGAACAGGCGTAAAGGAATCCATCAGCAGCTCATAAAAAACAGGCACGTTTTTGTATTTGCCTCCGTCAAGCAGATTCTTAACCTCTTCAAGAGATGGATAAAGCATAAAATTTCCTCCTAAAAAATCAAAATAAAAAGGCTCTAACGCACATAGCTTAAAAACTATGGGACGATAGAACCGTGGTGCCACCCAAATTCACGGCAAAAGCCGCCTTTGACAGATACGCTCCATTATGGAGAAATATCCTTTCACACTAACGCAGGAATCTCGGCGATTGCTACTAAGCCTAAGCCTTTCACAACGCTCCTCACAAATCCATTCGCCCAAAGCTTAACTATGCGTTCACAGCAAAACACGCACTCTTTGAAAATCTCCTTCTGGGTTACTTACCTTTGCTCACAGGATTTAAAATATTCAACTAATATAAGTATACAAGGATATTATGAATTTTAATAATGTAAAAAGTGAACTCTGTGTAAATTAACATTGCATCACTTTTTGTACCTGTTCTGAACTCTGACAATGTGAACTATCACAAAAATAATTATAAAAATCGCAATGACGCACAAAGCTATTTTAAATTCGTTAGAGCTTGGAAAAGCCTTAGCGACTGCGACATTTTCTGAAACTGCCGAGCGGTTTACCGATTCTGTGGCGACGAGCGGTATTTCAGCGATAACCTCGCCCTGATAGCTAAGCGTCATTACTCCAAGCTGATCTCCTTGATAAACAGGTGCGACAATGTTGTCATACACTGTAATTTCACGGGTTATTTCGTCCTCTGATATGTAGCTGGGAAAGTAAACGGAAAAATCCTCAGCAGGCTTGAGTGCAACATAATCACGTCCGTCCTCGCCGTATTCAACCTTTGCTTCTCTTACCTCGCTGTTTGAATCTACAAGCTTAAGCTCGTCTATATATTCGTAAGCCCATTCGTAGAGATTAATATGGTCGATGAGATTGTAATAAACTGTATCCGCCGCATAAATCGAGCTGGAATCTGCTTCGCCTTTTTCAGTATCCTCATCAGTTTTTTCAAGTGGTGCGCCCATTGTGACGGTTAAATATCTTACTCCGTCATATGAAGCATAGGAAGCAAAGCAGCGTCCTGCCTCCTCAAGCGTTCCTGTTTTAATTCCGCAAATATCTGAATCATAGTAATTGCTTGAAGAAAGCAGCGTTAAATTGGTATTGTAAATATCCGTTCCATCGGTGTGGTAATCGGTAGCGGACATTGTGTAGCTGTAGGTTGAAACCACCTCGTTAAAAAGCGGATAGCTGTTTACCGCATAGAGGCACATCTTTGCAACGTCCTGACAGGTGGTATAGTTGTTCTCGGTGTCAAGCCCATGCGCACAGGAAAAATGCGTGTCGTTCATGCCCAGCTCAGCCGCCTTTTCATTCATAAGCTCTGTAAAGTCCTCCAGTGAGCCGCTTATACCAATAGCTATAATGTTTGCAGCTTCGCAGGCGCTTGGCAGCATAAGCGCATACAGCAAATCAAGGCAGTTTACCTCCTCATACGGCTGAATATCCGCAGTAGAAGCGCCTGTTCCGTAAAGCTCGTCAAAGGCTTCGCTTCCAGCTGAATAAATCGTGCTTTCAAGCTTGTCTGAATCACCGTCAAATTCGTCAAGAAGCAAAATTGCCGTCATTATTTTTGTAAGAGATGCAGGTATACGCTGTGAATTGCTGTCTATATCAACGATTGTTTCTCCGCTGTCCATGTTAATCATGTAAACCGCTTCAGATTTTATGCTAAGCTCAACGATATTTCCCTCATCGTCATAGCCTGAAATCGGCGTAAAGCTGTAAGCGGAGACACTTATGCTTGACAGATTAAGCGCAAACACCAGAAAAGCCGCCGTTAAAGTAAAAATTCTTTTTAAATATATTCGCTTCATAGTACTAACTCCATCATAAAAATATTACTGATATATTGATATTAATATTATATCAGATTATAGAGCCAATTGTAAAGAGAGTTCAAAAATTTTTCACAATTTAATCTTACTTTATTACCTTTATTCGTTTCTTACAAAAAGCTTTTCCTTGCCTCGCTTAGCTCTTTGCTTTGTTCGTTCAAGGTAGCAAAGTACAGATAATGCTCTTTGCGCACATTCATAGGACGTTTTTGCCGTTTTTGCAAATTCAGAAATGGTAAATTCCTCGTCAAGTCCGCATGGAATAAAGTAATCAAAGTCAGACGGTGTGTGAAAATCCAACTCATCTAAAAGCTGTGCAGGGAAGCGGTCTATTCGGTGAGAGCCTCTTTTGCCGTCATAAGACCAACCGTCGGCAATTCTTTGCTCGTGAATTTCAAGCATAATCAGCTTAAGATGAAAATGAGGATTGTCAAGCGTGTATTTGATTTTAACCAGCTCATAAAAGGCATCAATGGGCTTTTTTGACGGACAGCGTCTTGGCTTTGTGACTTCGCCTGTTTCAGGGTCAAGCCATGTGAGATATTTCACTGCTGCCATAGGATAAACCACAGTCACATCAGTGTAGTCAAGCAGGCACTCCAGCTTTGGACGCAGCGGAGTAAAGCTGCCTGTCTGAATTTCAAAAATTCCGTTTTCTCCTACAACATCTGCAAAATATTTTCCTATTTTAACCTCGTGATTTTCGGTATTCGGTTCTATATAACGCTTTAAAACAGCATGGAGCGTTTTTTCTGAAAGCGTGCCTATTCCGTTTCTCTCATGCTCTGCGCCGATCACCTCTTGGCATGCGGCGTCAAATCTTTCCTTGTCCAAAGCTTGCTCCTTTAGTCAAAAAAGCCCCGAATGTACGGGGCTTGGTATCAGGTAATGCTGTCTGCCGTAATGCTGTCGTAAATATCCGAATATGTCACGTCCATATCTTCCATTATGTCGATATAAAGCTGCTGTCTTGCAGGCAAATCATAGCTTTGAATCATATCTTCAATGTTTTCCTCAACATAGTCCATATCGACTTCGTTTCTCATTATTATAAAATATCCGTAGGTTTCGCTTTCTACAATACCTGTCGTTTCGCCAACGCCAATTGAAAACGCCGCTTCAAGATAATCCTCGTCGTAGCTTGATTCAGGAGTGAGATAATACCCTTCCGTGTAGCTTTCCATTCCGCTGTCCCAGTTGTATTCGTCCAGCAGAGTTTCAAAATCCTCGCCGTCCTCAAGCTGTTTAATAACCGACTCCGCAACCTCAAGCGCATCCTCCTTGGCAGCCTCCTGCTCGTCCTCCTCAAGCTCGTCATATACGTCTGACTTTGCGGAATATTTCTGTGCAGTGGTGTAGCTGTCATATTCTGCAAGAACATCAGAATCCGTAATGTCAACCTTGCAGAAATATGGAATTAAAATTGAGCGAACGCAGGCATATTCATCGGTATCCTGAACAATTTCTCTAAATTCGTCCTGACTTGTAGCATAAATGCCATCGTTTGTAAATAGCTCCTCCTCGCATTTTGTATAAAGAGAAGCAAGCTCAAGCATGGTTTTGTAAAGCTCAGGCGTGAGATAAGCGTCATTGAGCGTTTCCTCAAAGGCTTCCTCAGAACCCGCCGTTTCTACTCCGTAATCATAGGTTTCTTCGTTTTCCTCTATTTCATCATCTGTAAGAGAAATTGAATTTTCCTCGCAAAGTCTGTAGGTAACATATTCCTGCTTGATTGCGGTAATTACGTTTTCAAGAAGATTATCAAAGCCCTCGTCCGTTTCAGCAATATCCTCAAGCTCAACTCCATAAGTTGAGGAATACTGCTCAATAGTATAGTAGTAATAATATCTGAATGTATCAAAATCTACATCATGTCCGTCTATAGTACATATTATAAGTCCGTCTGTGTCCATCTCCTCACCGTCGATTGTAAGCGAAGCGTCCGCTACAGATGAGGTTGACGAGGCGTCGTCAGACGATGAAACGTCTGATGATGAGGCTTCGCTTGATGAGGTATCTGAAGAGCTGCTTTCACTTGACGAGCAGCCGCATAAAAGCGCAGCCGTCATTATAAACGCAGTGAAAATAGCTGAAATTTTTTTTAGCATTTTAAAAATCCTTTCTGTTATGAACATATACATTTTCTATTATAGCTTTATATTGTGACATGGTTATGACAATTGTTTGAAATTTCAAACAACCAGCTTACAGCAAAAATCAACACCACACCTTTTAGATGTGATGTTGAAATGGATTAAAGTATAAGACAGATAAGTCCCGAACAGCCCTCGTTAATCATTCTGCCAATCGTTTCGCAAAGCTTAAGTCTTGCGTGTTCGGGCAGCTTTGAAAGCTTAGCGTTAAGTCCCTCACTTACAAGCTCGTGCAATGATTTCCCAAAAATGTTTGACTCCCAGATTTTTTCGGGATCCTCGTCAAAATCGCTCATCAGCGACATAACAAGCTCCTCCGACTGCTTTTCAGAGCCTACAATAGGCGCTACCTCGGTTCTAATTGTCGTTTTCATAAGATGAATTGACGGAGCGGCAGCTTTAAGCCTGATTCCGTATTTGCCGTTTTGCTTGATTATTTCAGGCTCTTCAAGAGTAAGCTCCTGCGCTGACGGCATGACAATTCCGTAACCTGTCTGCTCCGCCTGCTCCAGTGCGCCTGCAAGGCGGGCGTATTTCTCTCTTATTCGCACAAGCTCTGTGATTTTCGGGATAAGCTCTCCCTCGTTTTCAAGCGAAATACCTGCCGCTTCACCGATTATGCGAATAAACAAATCAGATTCAGGCAAAGCGGAAACCACAGCCTTTCCGCATGATAGGTCTGTCTGCAATATCCTTGCTGAGGCGATATATTCACACTCAGCCAGCTTTGCTGCAAAAGCGTCTAAATCTCTTAATGAGGTTACAAGTTCCGCCGCCTGACGTATGTTGTCATAAACCGCACTTCTCAGCCAGTGACCCTTTTCAAGTGAATTGAGCCATGTGGGTGCTTCAACGCTGATTTCCTTAATGGGGAATGCGTATAGCACTTCTGTAAGTATTTTTTCAATTGTTTCAGCGTCAAGCCGTGCACAGCTTATTGGTATAACAGACGTTGAATATTTTTGCGAAAGCCTTTGCGCAAGCTTTTTAGCGTCGTCAGTCGTTGGATTTATGCAGTTAAGAATCGTGATAAAGGGCTTTCCCGTTTCCTTAAGCTCGTTTATTACACGCTCCTCACATTCCTCGTATTCTTCCCTTGGAAGATCTGTAATGCTTGCGTCTGTCGTTATAACAAGCCCAATAGTTGAGTGTTCGGTAATAACCTTTCTGGTTCCGACCTCCGCCGCCATATTAAACGGAACCTCATCGTCAAACCACGGAGTCATAACCATTCTTGGAGCTTCATTTTCAAAATATCCCTGTGCGCTTGGAATAACATAACCTACGCAGTCGATCATTCTCATGTTAAAATGCGCCGAGCCAAGCGTTACAGTAACGGCTTCCTCTGGAATAAATTTAGGTTCTGTAGTCATAATTGTTCGTCCGCCTGACGACTGTGGAAGCTCATCTGCGGCTCTTTCACGCCTGTAATCGCCGTCAATATTGGGAATTACAAGCTGCTCCATAAAATTTTTGATAAAGGTTGATTTTCCCGTTCTTACAGGTCCTACTACGCCTATGTAGATGTCGCCGCCTGTGCGAACAGCAATGTCGTTGTATAAATCGTTCATAGCTAATGCTCCTTTTTAATTGTTCATAGGTATAATCAAGGCTCTGCGCTGTTCGTCATTTGGATTTTCATCGTCAATAAGCTGTACCTCTGTGCAGTATTTTTTTTGCAATATCCCAGACGCTTTCATTGCTTGAAGTATAACAGATTTTCACAGCGCATCTTTTATCTCTAGCTTTAGGTTGCCCTTCATTTATAATTATGTCGCTTAATAGCTTGGATTTAAATGAGATTTCAGAGGAAATCTTCGCATTGATTTCAGCCTTTGCCTGAATTGTATTGCCTTCTCCAAGTGTGTAAGAGCATCGTATCTGACTTATTTTTGCTGTAACATTGTAAGAGCTGTCCGTTTCGTTTTCAAGCGGTTGCTCAACGGCACATTCCTTTTCAAGATATATTGCCGTACCGTTGTCAAGCTGTCCGAGCATACAAAAGGTGAGTCTTTCAAAAGTGTTGAAGCAGCCTTTCTTCTCGTCAAAGCTTACATTTACAGCCTCGTTTTCCGTCCACAAATCATAAACTTCTTTTATCGAACCGTCCGCACAGTTTATAATCGAGCTAGCAGAAAATTGAGCGTCATAATTTTTAACTGGCTGCGGCAGCATAGCTTCAAGATATTTACATTCAGTTTCATATTGAGTGGAGTATGCATCGCTTACAAGCTCAGCACTTTCAAATTTTACTGCGCTAATGCTTACAAGGAGTATCAATTCACATTCTAGGGATGAATTTTCATCGCTTTTTGGAATAATGACGCATTTTGAGGCTGCAATGTTTACACTCGTTTCAAAGCTGTCCTCAATTCCTTCAATATCTATAATTTGGCTGAACGGAATTGAAAATGACATTTTTTCAGGTGGTTTTTCTGACGCATCTTTTGCTAAGTATAATAGATTTACATCGGCTTCTCCCTTGGTGATGAGCTTTCCAGGTATGATTTTTTGTTCTCCCTTTCTTATCTGTGCAGAGCATCTTATACTGCTTCCAAAAGCAGGCTTGCCTGCCGCAAGCTCCAGCTCTTCAATAACAGTAATTCTTTTTGCGCAGGTGATTCGTTTTGAAGCATAAAATACAGGGCTTTTCCTGAGCTGAATACCCTCTCCGTAAGCACCGCAGACAATGCTGCACTTCTTTTCTCCCGTCACCTTTACCTTGCAGATTATTCCTGCCCTGACATCAAGTTTCCTGCTGTCAGCTACACGGCAGTTCACATATTCAACCGATGGTGTTATGCTCACATCAGGATTTACAATGTCCGCAGGCAGATCAATCGATTTTGAATATTCATGAGTGTGCTCGACACAGTACACTGATTCTCCGTTATCGCTTCGATAGAGCACTCTGATGAGTACGTTTAATTCAAATGTGAGCTTGCTTCCGTTTATTCCTGCTGATGTTACGCCTGGTACGACAAAGCATTTTAATACTTTGAAAATGTTTGGGCAATAGTCAGGCAGGATAAAATTATGCTCGGCAGTCTGAGTTATATCGGTATCAACAAGACTGCATAGAGATACGGCGCTTTCTCTGTCAACTTTAAAATCCATAGCTAAGGTTCCTCCGTTTTCATATTTTAATAGCTCGGCATATTAATAGCACTTGCTTAACGAAAATATATGCTATGGTTTGGACAAATATTCTTGATTTTTTTATAATTTTGAAAACCTTGTATATGGTGACAAGAGAGAAAAGATTTTTATACTTTTATTAGAAAAAGATAAAATAATAA
>X368_European_Ground_Squirrel__coassemble_35_pt1 | contig 22108 bp, 23 predicted proteins | sample X368_European_Ground_Squirrel__metabat2_low_PE_002 | metagenome-assembled genome bin X368_European_Ground_Squirrel
CCTTTTACTGTATAAGCTTTTTTTATTTTATTGCTTAATCAAAATATCCATCAAAGTAAAATAAGTCAGAAATCCCTCCAGAAAATTTTAAAAAGAGAGCAGCTTTCTTTCCAGACAAGTTTGTCACTGCCATTACAACAGCTTGTAAGCAATTTTACTCTAACTCTATTTCCTATAACCCGCAATAATCTCTCCAACATAAGCCTGATGAAAATCGCTTTGCGGATAGCAGCTGTCAATCAGCGATTTGTCTAAAAAAGCCTCCGGCTTAATCGGCGCTTCGTACAGCTTTTTGCAGACCAAAATCAGCTCTGCCTGCTCATAGGCTACTGTTGAGTCAAGATAAAGCTCTGTTAAGCCTGCGTTTTTCGCCTTTTCATTTTTTCCTAAGCCTGCGCCTGAAACTGTTCCGCAGTATTGAAGCACCTTTTTCATCTCGTCAGGGTAAAAGCTCAGAGTAAAAAGCTCGCCTGCGTCAACAAATTTTTTAGTGTATCTCTGTGGACGAATAACCGTCACAGCAACATTCTTGTTCCAGATAACGCCCATACCGCCCCATGATGCAGTCATAGTGTTGCTTTCCTTTTCATTGCCTGCCGTAACTAGCATCCAATGCTCTCCAATCGCCTTGAATGGATTTAATTCAAGATTTCTGACATTAACCTCTTTAAATCCTAATTCGTTCATTCTTTCAGTCATAATAATCAATTCCTTTCTGTTTATTTAAGTTCAACAATCGTTACTCCGTCCTCGCCCTCGCCGTACAAACCTTTCCGGCTGCTTTTTACGCTCGGATGACGCTTCAGGTGCGCACGGACGGCATTTTTAAGCACTCCTGTGCCTATCCCGTGAATTACCGTAATTACGCTGACTCCTGAGAGCACTGCTTCGTCAATAAACGAATCCAGCTCGTAAATTCCTTCGTCACAGTTTAAGCCGCGAATGTCAATCTCACGGCTAATTTTGCGCTGTGAACGGCTCTGCACGCCCCTTGTACTGACATGACCTTTTTTTGGTTTGTCAGCTTTTTTGCTCTCGTTAAGGCGAAGCTTCGTCACCTCAACCTTTGTTTTCATCGCTCCTAACTGCACAAAACAGTTACCCTTTGAATCAGGCTCGACAACCACCACACCACTCTTGCCGCTTGGCATAATCGTAACGCTGTCACCCTTTTTAAGCGCTCTTGGAAGCAGATAGCCGTCGTCGCTCTGCGTAATGGGATTTGCATCAAGATACATCTGATTTATCGCTTTCTTCTGCCTGCGCTTTGCATCTGCTGCTTTGTCAGAAAAGTCCTGAGCGTTCTTTTGCTTTCTAAGCTTGTCAAGCTCCTCAACAAGCTCATCAGACTGCCGCTCTACCCTGCTTAACAGCGCATTTGCCTCGCGTCTTGCTTCTTCAAGCTCATACTCCTTGCGCTCCTCAAGCTCTTTAGTCTGCGCTTCAAGCTCCGTTTTAAGCTGCTGCGCCTGTGCTTTCAGCTGTACCGCTTCAAATTTCATCTGTTCAGCCTGTTTTCTTTCCTGCTCAAGCTTCTCAAGCACGTTTTCAAGCTTAACGCTTTCCTCAGACGCAAGTGATCTCGCACGGCTGATAACCTGTTCAGAAAGTCCCAGTTTGCTTGAAATTTCATATGCATTAGACTTGCCTGGAGTGCCGATATTAAGCTTGTAGGTAGGTGTGAGAGTTTCAGCGTCAAAGTCAAACGCCGCATTTTCCACACCATCAGCCTCAAGCGCATACAGCTTAAGCTCCTGATAATGCGTAGTAGCTATTGTATAAGCTCCCTGTGCCTTAAGCTGTTCTATAATCGCCACTGCAAGACAAGCTCCCTCTTCAGGGTCAGTTCCCGAACCTAGCTCGTCAAGCAGTACCAAGCTTTCAAAATCCGCCCTGTTTAAAATTTCAGCGACCTGACTCATATGCGCTGAAAATGTAGACAAGCTCATTTCAATCGATTGTGAATCGCCAATACAAACCAAAATGTTTTTAAATACGCTGATTTTGCTGCCGTCAGCTACAGGAATTAAAAGCCCGCACATGGTCATAAGCGTAAACAGACCAACAGTTTTGAGAAGCACAGTTTTTCCGCCCGTGTTAGGTCCTGTGATAACCAGCGTGTCGTAGCTTTCACCTAAACTTACGTCAATTGGCACAACCTTTTTAGGATCTATAAGAGGATGTCTGGCTTTGCGAAGCACAATTGTACCATCATCGTTAATTTCAGGCACACTTGCTTTCATCTGAGCCGCAAGATTTGCCTTCGCAAAGTAAACGTCCAGAGCGCAGACTGCTTTAAAACCTGATTCAAGCTGCTCCTTAATCTGCTCACATTCGTAGGAAAGAGCTTTTATAATACGGTTTATCTCCTCAAGCTCCTGCGCTTGTAAAATCATTATGTCGTTGTTAGCTTCAACCACTGCCGCAGGCTCGATAAACAACGTTGAACCGCTTGACGAAGCCGCATGAACAAAGCCTTGAATCTGATTTTTATGCTCGCTTTTGACTGGCACTACAAACCTGCCGTCACGCATTGTAATTATGTTTTCTCTAAGGTACCGATTGATACTTGGCGACTTTATCATCTTTTCTAAGCTCTGTCTGATTTTAAGCCCAGCAGAGGTGATTTTTCTGCGAATAGCGGCAAGGCTTGCGCTTGCGTCGTCGCTAAGTTCGTTTTCATCAACAATCGCTGTGTCAAGCTTGTTTTCTAAGTATTTATTTTCATACAGGCTTTCAAAAAGATAGCCAAGCTGAGCAGGCTTATCCTCACATTTTGAATACCATACACATAGCGAATTTATCTGACTGAGCAGCTTTCGCACTTCTATCAGCTCGCCAAGTGAAAGTACCGAGCCTGCGTTTAAACGCTTTAAAGCCGCCTGCACACCGTCAATTTTATAAAAGGCAGGTGTCCCATAGCTACAAGACATCTCAAGTGCCGCCTGCGTCTTTGAAATCTCGTTTTTTACAGTGTATAAATCTGTCGATGGCTTTATCAGCCGTGCTGAAGTCTTTGCTCTATCACTTGTGCAGTGAACTGAAAGCATATCCAAAACCTTCGGAAGCTCCAAACTAAGAGCATTATTTTCATCTATCAAATGTACGTCCATTTTTTCATCCTTATATAAGTCTATAAAATTTTAAAGTGTCAAATTTTTTTGAGCAGCAATATTCACAGTAGCACTCACACAAATCGGTAAGCTGCCGCTGATATTTATCGCTTATTCTAAAATTAAAAAGTCTGTCATATTCAACTAAAGCTATAAATCTGACTATGTAGAGCATGGTTTCATCAAGTACTACATCATAGGGGTTATCACTGTGTTCAACGCAGTTATTGCATTCCAAAAGACCTGATTTAAGATTAAAATGCATCCTTTCATCAAGTGCCTTGTAGCAATGAGCGCAGCCGATCAAATTAGGTCGAAAACCTGTTTCACACATAAGTCTTAGCTCAAAAATACTTTTTAAAAGCTCTATACTCCTATTTCCCTCGTTAAGAAAGTAAAGCGTGTTAAGCGTAAGTCGCATAACCTCATCAGCATTTTCATCACCTAATGCGACATACTTAAGAATTTCAGCAAAATAGCAGGCAAGAGCAGTTCTTTTCGCATCCAACCTGATGTTGTAAAAGAGAGTGATCGGCTCTGCGCTGTTAAAATAATAGTTTGTTTCGTTTTTTGAATTAACTTTTGAGCTTAGGGAGAATTCAGCATATGAAAACAGCTGCGTTGACGGACGAGCGGTGCGGCTTTTTTGTCCTGCTCTGACATAAACGCTTACACACCCCATCTCAGCAGTAAGCAGAGTGATCAACCTGCCAGCTTCGCCAATATCACTCTGCGCAATTACCAAGCCCTTAAGATTCAACATTTTTTAACTTCCTTACGTATCTCAAATAATCGTCAACACTGCCGCTCTTTAAAAATTCGTTCCAATACTCATCCACCATCTTAAGTCCTCCCTACGAAAACTAAAACTATTGTATCAAAAAAGGAGGATAATATCAGCGGTAATTTATGAGAGTCCAAAATTTTTAATCAGGGCTTCCTTGTTTCTCCAACCCTCTTTAACTTTAATCCATACATTAAGGTTGACTTTTATCTGAAAAAAATTCTCCAGATCAATTCTTGCGTCAGATGATATTTTTTTAATCATTGAACCATTTTTTCCAATGATAATTTTTTTGTGTGATTCTCTCTCACAATAAAGCGTGGCTTCAACATCCATAATAGGTTCGCCGCTTCTGGTGTCACGTTCGTTTATGCTATCAATTGTCACTGCGATACCGTGTGGAATTTCATCGTCAAGACAAAGCAAAGCTTTCTCGCGAATAATCTCCGCCATGAGCACCTTTTCAGGCTGGTCTGTGATGCTCTCATCGTCAAAGTAGTGCGGACCAACCTCTGCATTTTTATTAAGGTATTCCATAACTAAATCGATACCATCATTAAGCAGAATACTAGTCGGAATAACTTCATCGAACTCGCTCAGAGCAGAATATTCTTCTATTTTAGCCATAAGCTCGCTCTTATTTTTATAAAGGTCTATTTTGTTTAAAATTAAAGCTGTGTGAGTGTGCTTTGAAAGTGACTTTGCAAGAGCAACTTCAGCTTCATTCGCCTTTTTAGTGCAGTCTACCACAAGCAGAGCAACCTCTGAAGCCTTAAGAGAATCATCTACAGCTCTCATCATATGCTCTCCCAACTTATTCTTCGCCTGGTGTCTGCCAGGCGTATCTATGAAGACATACTGCGTTTCTTCCTTTGTCAGCACGCCTCTGATCGAGGTGCGCGTGGTCTGTGGTTTTGGTGAAACCGCCGCTATTTTTTCGCCGACAAGCACATTAAGAAGCGATGATTTTCCTACGTTCGGTCTGCCTAAAATCGTTACAAATACATTTTTTGTTTCACTCATGTTTATTATCCTTTTCTTTTTGATTTTCTAATTTAACATTTTTTGTCGGCATACAAATAAAAGCTACCCAGCAAAAAAATGATATGATAAGCAATGCGCAAGCTACAGAATTTTCAAAAAAATATTTAGATATTCCTTTTAATTTATCTAAATCTCCAAAAACCGCAAGCCCAACCGCTATTGCGCCTATCGCAGAAATCAGCACCGCTCCCGCTGCGGCGTCCTTTGCTTTTTTAGCAAGCGGATTTATATTCGAAGAAATCAAATCCACCGTCGATTCAAGTGCGGAATTAAGCGCTTCAAGCGAAATCACGACAGCAATCACAATATACACGGCAGCTATTTCGGCATTTGAAAGCTCATAAAATCGCATTAGAAGGAACACGTAAAACGCTGCGCAAAAATGTACTCTCATGTTCCTTTCGCTCCTAAGACAGCTAACAATTCCGCAAGCTGCATACTTAAAACCTAATAAAAATCTTTTCATTGGTGTGAATGCTCCGAAATTGTAAAGGTTTCGTCACGAGAAATGCCAAGACTCGTAAGAATAGCCTCCTCCTTTTCACGCATAATTCTTTCTGCAAGCGAGCTTTGCTCGTGATCGTATCCCAAAAGATGCAGCATAGAATGTACAGTTAAAAATCCCACCTCACGCTCCAGCGAATGACCATAAATTTCAGACTGTTTTAATGCGGTTTCAAGAGAAATGACAATATCTCCCAATAAATATGCGCCGTTGTCAATGTCCTCATCATAAACGCCATTTTCACCAAGCGGAAAAGACAATACATCTGTAGAGCGGTCTATTCCTCTATGCTCCAAATTTAAAGCGTGAATCTTTTTGTCATTAACAAGCAGCACGCTAACCTCTGCGTCATGTCCAAGTTTCTCGCTCTCGACAACCGCATGACAGCACTTTCTTATAAGCATTCTAATCCCAGTAGGAATTTTAATCTCCGCCTGATCATTTGTAATAAGCACCTTTACCTTACACATTTTTATGCCCGCCGCTCCTTTCGTAATATTTCTCGTACGCCTTGATAATCTCCTGCACCAGATGGTGACGCACAACATCCTTTTCGCTGAAACGATTTATAGATATATCCTCAACATTTTTTAAAATCTTCATAGCTTCAATCAACCCCGAACGCTTGCTGTCGGGAAGATCTATCTGTGTTATATCGCCCGTGATCACAATCTTTGAGCCAAAACCCAGTCTAGTTAAAAACATTTTCATCTGTTCAGGAGTAGTATTCTGCGCCTCGTCCAGAATTATGAAACTGTCGTCAAGCGTGCGTCCCCTCATATACGCAAGCGGCGCAACCTCAATACAGCCCCGCTCCTGCTGTTTAGCAAAAGTTTCAGGTCCTAACATCTCAAAGAGCGCATCATACAGCGGTCTTAAATACGGGTCTACCTTGTTCTGCAAATCACCGGGCAGAAAGCCAAGCTTTTCTCCTGCCTCTACCGCAGGACGAGTAAGAATAATCTTGCTCACATCATGCGCTCTGAACGCCTTAACCGCCATCGCAACAGCCAAGTATGTCTTTCCCGTTCCAGCAGGTCCTACTCCCAAAACCACAGTATTCTTTTTTATAGCCTCGACATATTTTTTCTGTCCAAGCGTTTTAGGCTTGACAATTTTGCCCTTAAGCGTTATACAAATTCCATCATCGCTAAGCTGCTGAACCTCATTCTGCAATCCCTCTCCGACAAGTGAAAAGACATAGTAAAGATTCTGCTCATTTATCCTCTCGCCCTTTTGCGAAAGCGTAAGCAGCGTCTTTATCGCCTCGTAAGCCGAATCAACATTCTCCTGCAAGCCAGTAATCTTAATATCCTCTCCGCGGTTCACTACTGAAACGTTATACTCCTTTTGAAGAGCAATTATATTTTCATCATAGCTGCCAAAAATATTCAGCATATCTTCAATTCTGTCAACGCTAATCGTTCTTTCAACCATATTTTAAATTCTCCATAAAAGCTTTATTTTTACAACACAAAAGAAATTAGCTCACTCGCCGTTTTCTCTTACACTTTTATTATATCACTTTTCAATACAAATTGCAAGAAAATTTTATTATTTTTGCGCAAAAAACTGTGACTCTCTACTCATCAATCCGTAAACCTCCCAGCTCACATTTAAAACCGCCTTATAATCCTCATAGGAAATGTCAGTCTGCACTGATTTAATCTCACATTCGCTTAAAAAATTTTCCTCATAGTTTTTCATAAGCTCTTTGCACTGCTCCAACGCCTGCTCCTTTGTATACAGCACCCTTTCAAAGCTGTATTCATTGTAGGTTACGCTTTTAATCCCAACAGGCGTCTGCTCGCCCAAAAACTCCAATGCCGAATATTCCTCTTGCTGCATATAAAAGCCGTCTGCTGATGTTAAAAAAAGCGGTATATCTACGTTAAAAACGCTCAGCCATTTCTTTGTAAAGGTTTCTGGAGAAACTATTATATTTGTATCCAAATAGCTCTGCTCGAAGGTCTGCGTATCTGTGTAAGTGCCGTAAACTGCGCCTATTGAACGCACATACTTGGTTTCCTCGACTGTAACAAGCTCATCGTCAACAACTTTAGTTTTTTCAGTCGTCACCTCTCCGCTCACTATCGTTTCACCCTTGACAACGCCGCTGCCTATCGTCTTTACAAGCTGTCCGTTGTAAAGCTCCACATCCTCGATAACTCCGCTGTGAGAAGCAATTAAATTTGACGGCATACGCTCGTTTGCAAAATCCTGCGCATCAATATTTTCGATCACATCTATAATCAGCGTGCTGTCCGCCGTGCTTATCCCTGCCCATGAAATCAAATCCGCCCGCTGTTTTAACTCACGTTCAAGCTTAACCAAGCTGATATCAGGAATATAACTTCCCACGCCAATTCCATTATCATAAAGCACACTCATAATCTGACTGCGAATTTCCTCATCATCAGTCAGCACCTCAATATTTACTACAAAGCTTTGCAAAATCAAAATCGCCGCTATGCAAACTGCCGCTCCGATAAAAAGTCCCAGTCTTTTTTTAGCCTTAAAAGCCGCCGAACAGATAAATCCACGTCCAACAATACAAAATTCACCGCCAAGATCGCTCATAATTTGCTCGGCTGTTTTTCTTTTTCTAAAAGAAATCCCGAAGGAAATTTCATCTTCGCTTTGGGTTATCCCATACATTTCAACAAGCGCACTGCTCATTTTATCATAGAATCTTGCGCTTGATGGGCAAAGATATTTATAATGCAAAGAAAAGGCACTCACTGCACACCACCTCGTCCCTTTTTCTCAATTGAAATTGATGAAACCTTGCCGCAAATCTGCGCACTGCCGTTTGAAAAGGTAGAAATATTAAGCTCGCTCCCCCAGACCTCCACCAAAAAGCCTGTTGAAATCACGCTGCACTTTATATCATTGCACTCAACTATCCTTTTACAGCTTTCAATAAGCACCTCCCTGTCGTCAGAAAGTGTAATCATACTCCTTGCAGGCTTATACTCCCCTGCCAATCCTAGATATGTAAAGGTAGGATATTTCATTTTAATCTCGCTCCTTACTTTATCTGCAAGAACATTGCTTTTATATAAAGCTGATGCTCTAAGCTTTGTCCTATTCGTATATTATATGTGAGGGGGAGCAGAAGTATGAAAGTTGACAGGGAAATTCGACTTATAATCCATAATAAAAATTTTCTAACCCTCTTGACAAAGTTTCATTCATATGCTATACTTAATATATATCAATCAGGTATATTTCGATAACAAAAATATTTTATACAGACCCCAGCTTTTTTAGGCTTTTACTTTGCATGGGGTCTGTTGTAAGAAAACTTGGTTTGTTCAGGGCAAGAAATCTTACTAGAGTTTGCCGTTGACAAACTCCACAACAAAGAAAGGATTATTATTATGTTTAAAATTACAGCTACAGTCGAAGGGATGTCATGCGGAATGTGCGAAGCGCACGTGAACGATGCGGTAAGGAACGAGCTTAAGGTAAAAAAGGTTAGCTCCTCACATTCAAAAAACGAAACAGTGATAATCTCTAAAGAGGATATTTCTGACGAAAAGCTGGGTGAGATTATCACAAAATCAGGCTATACATTTTCAGGCGCAAAGCATGAGCCTTACGAAAAAAAGGCTTGTTCTCGAAATAAAAAAAGAGCCGTACAAAGCGGCTCTGATTTTTCTTAGCGTATGAAATTTGTAGGTGTAAACGGCTCTTTTTTAGGCAAGCCGAAGCTTTCCTTTCCGAGTGCTATGCTCTTAATTAAAAAGCTCATGTTTTTTGCAAGCGTTCGCATCATCTGCAATCCCTCAAGGTCGGATTGCGCCTGCTCTGCGCTGTTCCCATGTATGCCGTTCCAGTACTGTCCTGAAGCTATCGGCATACCTGCAATCGCAAAGTACTTGTTAAGCTCGTCATACGTTGCGGTTATGCCGCCTCGCCTTGCGGAAGCTAACGCCGCTCCGACCTTCATCGTCTTGTCAAAATGTGTGCTGTAAAATAGCCTGTCCAAAAACGCAATCAGCGTCGCGTTCGCCGAAGCGTAGTAAACCGGACTTCCTACAACCAATCCATCACTTTGCTCAAAAAGTACCGCAGCTTTGTTTACCTCGTCGTCAAATACACACTTGCCCAATTTAGCGCAGCTTTGACAGGCAATACAGCCTCTGATATCTCTTGAACCGATTTGCATAAGCTCGGTTTCAATGCCGTTAAGTTCAAAAACCTTTCGCATTTCATTAAGTGCGGTAAAGGTAGAGCCGTTTGCGTGCGGACTGCCGTTAATCATCAATACTTTCAATGAATAATCACCTCTGATTTAAATTTTGCTTGTTAAAAAAGGAGAATAAAATGAACGTCGTTTTAAAAAAAATTAACAAAAGCTCAGACGATTTCAAGCGTGCCAAAAGGCTCTATCTGCGTGCGTTTCCAGCCAATGAGCGTGCGCCATTCTGGATTTTGTCAAGCAAAGCCAAAAAAAGCTATGTAGATTTTTTAGGAATCTACTGCAAGGATAAATGGGTGGGACTTATGTACGTTGTACGTTACAAATCGGCTTGCTACATATTTTATTTTGCTGTAAGCGACAAGCTGCGTTATAAGGGCTTCGGAAGCGCCGCACTTAAACAGGTCAAGAAAAAGTATTCCGATTACACTCTTTTTCTGGCGATTGAGCCGATTGAAGCAAATGCTGCCAACCTTGACGAGCGTAAAAATCGCCGTGAATTTTACATAAAAAACGGCTTTAATCCTACCAATCTGCGTATCAGAGAGGGAAAAATGATTTATGAGGTTCTTTCCAATGGCAAGGTTGATCCTGACAATTATACCGCTCTTATGCGCCGCTACATTTCTCCTTTTCCAAGCCGTATGTTTTCAATATTTCATATCTGAAATTATGAGGGAAATTTTTGTAATTTCCCTCATTCTCATTTTTATTTTAGAATGCCGTCTTGTAAAGCTCAAGAATTGATTCAACCGTACATGGTCTTGGATTTCCACCAGTGCATACATCGTCAAACGCCGACTGTGCAAGTGCAGGAAGATCCTCCTCCTTAACTCCTATCTCGTGAAGCCTTTCAGGGATTCCCACATCCTTTGAAAGCGTCCTTACAGCCTCAACAGCAGCCGCTCTGTATTCGTCCTGGTTCATACCCTCGGTGTTTACACCCATAGCTTCGGCAATATCCTTAAACTTTGTGCCTGTATAGGGTGCGTTGTATGCCATTACGTAAGGCAGCAGAACTGCGTTTGCGATTCCATGAGGAGTGTCGTAAAAGGCTCCAAGCGGGTGCGCCATTCCGTGTACAACTCCAAGTCCTACATTTGAAAAGCCCATTCCTGCGATGTACTGACCTAAAGCCATATCCTCTCTGCCCTTAGGCTCGTTGTTCACAGCCGCTCTCAGCGAGCGTGAGATAATCTCAACCGCTTTAATGTGCATCATATCTGTAAGCTCCCATGCCGCAAGCGTGGTGTATCCCTCAATTGCATGAGTGAGTGCATCCATACCAGTTGAAGCAGTCAAGCCCTTTGGCATTGACGACATCATTTCGCTGTCAACTACCGCCACAACAGGAATGTCATGCGGATCTACACAGACAAATTTGCGCTTTTTGTCCTCATCGGTAATAACATAGTTGATCGTAACCTCCGCAGCAGTGCCTGCCGTTGTAGGAACAGCAATTATCGGAACGCACGGATTAGCTGTATCAACTGCGCCCTCAAGTGAAACTACATCGGAATATTCAGGGTTTGCAATTATAATTCCAATAGCCTTAGCTGTGTCCATAGCCGAACCGCCGCCGATAGCTACAATCGAATCAGCCTGCGCCGCATTGAAAGCCGTAATTCCATTTTTGACGACAGCCACAGACGGGTTAGCCTTTACATCCGAAAAAATCTCATAGGGCTGAGAAGCCTCCTCAAGAAGCTTTGTCACCTTTTGAGTTACTCCGAACTTAACTAAATCGGGGTCTGTAACCACAAGCGTTTTCTTAAAACCGCGCTTTTTAATCTCGTTTGGAATCTCCGCAATAGCATAAGCTCCAAAATACGAGGTTTCATTAAGTATCATTCTGTTTGCCATAAAAAAATCCATCCCTTCGTGTTTTATGATATTTCAAAAAGCTTAGATTTATCACGTAAGCTTTCTAGTTTAAATGATACCACATTTTTATGCAATGTGCAAGTATTCTTTTCACATTTTCATGAAATTTTAAATAACATACACAATTTTTACACACTTAAATTTCCACAATGCAAAATCAAAAAGCCGTACATTTTTTAATTGCACGGCTTTGATTTTTATTCAGTATCCTCTTGCGCACTTTCTGTTTGTTCAGACGAACTGTCGTCAGCGTCAGACTCTTCATCGGTAATATCAAGCGCAATTATCGGATTAGCGGACGAAGCAACCTCCGGCATTTCGCCGTCCCACTTTTGAATTGTCATATAATCCACCAACGACTGCGTAAGCGATTCACTTAACAGCTCATTAGCCTCTGCCTGAGCCTGAGCTTCAGTCTTTGTCGCTTCTGCATTTGCCTCAGCGTTTATCGTTATCTGCTCGGCCTCAGCTTCAGCCTCGATAATCTTCTGCTCCTTTTCCGTTTCAGCCTTAAGCTTGTTCTGCTCCGCAACCTGCTTTTGCTCGATTGCTTCGTTAAATTCTGCGGAAAACTCAAAGTTCACAATATTGATTTTCTCTATCTGAATACCGTAATCTGAAACCTTTTCAGAAAGCTGCTCTTTGATCTCTTCACCCACACTGTTTCTTTCAGTGATAAGCTCCTCCGCTGTGTATTTTGCAGTGATAGCTTTCATTGATTCCTGAACCGCAGGCATAAGAACAACAGTCTGATAATCAGAGCCTATATTTTTATATATAGAAGCCGAGCTGTCGTTTTTAACCCGAAAGTTCACAGAAATAGTTGAGTTTACAGTCTGCAAATCGTTTGAAACCGCACTTGCGTCCGTTTCATAAACCTGAATCTTGTTTGAAATTATAACTACGTCCTGCGCAAATGGAATTTTCAGGTGAAAGCCCTCCGAATATGTATTTTCCGAAACCTTTCCGAACGTAGTAACAACTCCTGTCGAGCCTGCTGGCACAATAGCCAGCGACGACACAAACAGCAATATCACAACCACCGCCGTAATAGCAATCGCAATTACTTTTGTTTTAAGCGATTTTTCCTTTACATCAACAACCTTTGATTTATTCATTTTTTCTCCTTAATCTGTTTATCAAATTCCTATGATTTACGATGTCATTTTGTTCTTCGCATATGCCTGACCTGAGATGTAAGCGTATTCACTCTCGTTGTTGGTGAAGGTCGCGGTTTCGTAAGAGCTTGCACCGAGTAAGCCAAGAGAGGTTGCAAACGCAGTGTCTTCCACTTCCGTGGTGGAGCTAGTTGTCAATCCATACCCATTGTTCAACAAAACTATTGTAACAGAATCTGAATCAGAGGACGTTAAATAATTAGCCGTGTCATTTGTTGTCACGCTTGCGCTGTCAAAATCATAATCCGTATTCGACCAGTCTGTCACCTCTGTTATGATATAGGTTCCTCGCTTGTCGGTTTGAACTATTCTGCTGCCCGTGCCGTTTGTGCAGTTAATATCAACATAGCTTATGCTGGTGGGTTCGTCTTTTTCAACATCTGCACCCTCCGCATAATACTCTACCTTGAACATAAATGTCTGAGAAGAATCATTTTTATTATCAATGCTCTTGACTATTTCAAAGTATAGATGCGTCACATCCGTTTCGACCTGGTTGGTTGTGCCCTCGCCATACGAAACTACGGCACTGTAGACGGTGCTGTCACTAGTGCTTGTTGCAGCATACTTGATTCCCGCTGTGTTGCGGACATCATCGCTTTCGTCTTGCTCACCTTCAAATGTCAAGGTAAGTGTGCCATTATTACTACTTATTTCAGTAGCATTCGTACCATCGGGCACTATCAAAATTGTCGCAATCTCACTTGCTTCATACGTTCCCGTCAGTTCATTTCCACTTGAATTATAATACGTCACGGTGTACCCAGTAAGCTCACTTAACGTCGTATTGTTTATATTAATGGTGCTTGTGTTAATAGTAAATCCATCAGGCAGGGTATCCTTTAACCATGTCACGGTGTAGTTTGAAAGACCCGAATACGTTACGGTGTAGGTAGTAGTGTCAGTGTCAGTCGTAGCATCCATATCCATTTCAATATTGTTAGTTGAATCGTCTATAAATCCTGAATGATAGTTCCAGTAGGCATCGTTTGTCAGAAGCTCACTTACAGAGCTTGCCTTTATCTGATCTACCGTCACCTCAAACTCGACATAGTAAGCCTCATAAAAGCTTATTTCCGAAATTTCCCATGTGATTTCACCAATATCCGAATCATAGGTTATTTTATAAAGCTCGGTCGTTTCATCTGTATCATATTTTATCCATGTTTCCGAGTCACTTGTACCGCTTGAATCAAGCACATTTTCCACAATTCCATAATGACTTCCCTGCTTTTCTGAACGCTTTTGACTGAGTATCTTTATCGAGCCGCTAACCAGCGTACAGCCCTTGGGAACGGTGTCAACTACTTTAACGTTATTTGAATTTCCTGTGCTGGTAAGCGCCATGCGATAGGTTAGCGTGTCGCCGCTCAAAACCGCCAGACGATCTTCATCGTCTAAATCTGTATCGTCTACCGAGTTTTCATCATCATATTCGCTAAGTGATTTATAGTTAAGCTTTGTACTTGTGGTGTTTTCTTCTCCTGTAAGCCCCTCGTTTATTTCGTCAACATCAGTACTGCCGAAAATTACGCTCTTTATGCACTCGACAGAAACAGGCTTATACGAGTTTGAAATCAAAACCTCTATAACGGCATCGCTGCTTGTTTCACTGTCGCTGTCGATACCGTTCTCGTCCTCATCTACAACCAGAACAAAGCCGCCAAGCTCTTCATCGTATTCCAATGCGCCTAGACTCACAGCCATATCCACGCTAAACCATCCGTCAAAATCATCGGTGAGCAAAATATCCGTTTTTTCGCTTATTAGATATGTACCCTTTTCTAAAATAGCACCTGTAGACAATGTGAGAGAAAGCGTAGTAGTTCCATCTTCGTTTTCAGTACTGCTGTATACTAATTTTTCGTTGAATACTGCGTATTCACTACTCTTTTGGTATCCACCATCTTCATCAGTTGTCAAGCTATATATCGAAACGGTTAGCTTATCTTCAAAATTCGCATAGGTCATCGTGTCGGGCAGACCCGTTATTTCCTTGGTAAATTCTATCGTGTACGGCGTATAATACAAATCAAGCACAAGCGCGCTTTCGGCATCTGCCTTAAACGAGGTTGCCGTATCAAGCGTTTCCGTTGACGGGGTATCCTCTCATCACCGCCGTTAACGCTCACATAGCTGCCGACGAATTTATACTTTGAATAGTAGCTTTCCACTGTATCAGCATCAGCCGCTACCGTATTGCCAGGGATAGCCTTTGATTCTACCGTATCGTCACTTTGCAGGACATACGTTTCCTCGTTGTTGTCGTATAGCCAATAATTTACTTCAACATCTAATTGCTGCGTGAAAACAACGTTGTCGATGAAATTACCTGCACTATCACTGTTTGTTGCTCTTGTTAATCCATTATAGTCGCTAATTGTCTGTTCGTTTCCTTCATCATCCGTATACGTGCCAAATGAAAGACCATTTGTACTATAGGCACCACTCGAGTTAGATGAAGTTCCTGCCACAAAGAAGTATCTTGAAACATACTGCCCATCGGGAATATCATACGTGTCTGCATAGGTTTCCGATTCGGTGTAGAAAGTGGCATAATAGGTGGTTTTGTTGCTGCTTGTTGAGCTGTAGCTATAGGATTTTACCGTTCCGTAATTTTCTGCATAATACTCAAAAAGAGCTTCATTGTTTGCGGCATTAGCTGCCGCACTTTTCGCCGTAACAGCATCATCAGCAGTTATATCACTAAATGAACCGAATGTCAGCTCCACTTTGGTCGAACCCGTCTGCACTCTCCATACCGAGATGCTTTCATATTCTGTTTCGCTATAAGTATAGCTATCGCAGTCATACCTCGCCAGATAGGAAATGCCATCCTCGCTGGTCTGTTTTACCTCAGGTGTTTCGCTTGAGGTTATACTCGAAATCATCTCGTTTAATATGGTCTGCTGCTCCGCCAGCGTCGAGCCATTCGCCAACAAGCTTTCCGCATCGGTTTCGTTCATAATGACCACATACATGATATCGACAACGACATAAACCTTCGCACTGTTCACACCCAGACTTTCCAATGTTACATCATCATTTTCACTGTCTTGATATAGTGTATCGTCGATAGCGAGGGATTTTACGCCTCCGTTGCTGGTGCTTGCGGTACTTGTTCTTGCATGATGCGTCAGTGACCAATAAAGCGGCATATCGGGTACGGTCATAACCGTCTGGTAGAGCGTGTTGTTGTCGGTGGAATTGATTTCACAAAACTGGTTTGCGCCAAAAAGGTAATCCGTCGTAGAATCGTCGTCATAATTTAATCTGAGGTAATAATCACCTGCTGTCTGCGTTCCTATATTTTCCTTATCATATGAAAGCCCAGGATAGGAATAATAGTTTCCATAGGTGCCGTATGCGTTACCACTGGTATAAGTTGCAATTTCCAGCAGTGGGTGCATTTTATAGTACGACTCAGCAAAGTTATACGTGCTTGCACTATCATTGTATCCCTTATTGGTTGTCTGCCAATATGCCGTATACGAAGCATCATACTGGGTACTATTGCCGGAATCCTGAAAGCCGCCGTTTTCAATCTGATTGGAGTATTTGACATATTTGTATGAGGAGGTGTAGGTTGTAGTATCATTTATTTTCACTGTCACGTAATAATACCGCAGCTGTCCCTCGTCCTTTGCAACATTGCAGGTGCTGCCATCGTTAGAAGTATCGGTGTGTTTGCCAAGCTTATAATCAGCGCTTACAAAAACATCCGACACGTCTTGGATTTCTTCGCTGAAATTGTCCCGAACCTCATCGTAATACTCACTGCTTACCTCAGTGCCGCCATATTCAGATGTCTTGGTAGTGGCATTACTATTGCGTGTAAACTTGCCTGAGTCGGAATAGTATGCATTGTTGTCAAAGGAGGAAATGAAATTTCCGTCTTCTGAAGTCTTTGTCTTATCCTTAGAGTCAGTATATTTTGAGGTTCCCGACACCGTTTCATACCAGGTGTAGGTATAGCTGTTTGTATCGGCAATCTGATTGCCAGACGCGTCATACACAACCGCCGCAAACGTACCATCCGTTGCGATCTGATCTTCAATCACAACCGCGCTTGCACAATTGCGCACAAAGACTGGATCTGCACCCGCTTCAGCAGTGCCGTTGGTTTTGTTCTTGTTGATGTCCACGTAATAATAGCGACCCTCTTCACCCGATACGGTGATAGAATTTGTGTAGCCCGTACCAGATGTCGCATTGGAAACGCGCATATAGTTCGACACGGCATAATAATCCTGCGCCGCATAGCCGAGTGGAATTGCAGCACTTGTTTCAACCTCGCTGTCCTCATCCGCAGTTGTACCATCCTCAGTAGAGACGAAATATTCCTTTGACTTGTACCAAGTTGTGGTGTAAGCATCGTTATAGTAATAATCGCCATTCTCATCGATCATCACGTCGCCGTTGTCGTCATAGACAATCATATTCAGCGTAATGTCGTTGCTGTCGGCTTCTTTTACCTGTTCGATTCCGACCGTAATGCCATCATAAACGGTTGCGATTCTGATGTCGGAAGTATAATTATTCTCATCAACAGTGACCGTCACATAGTAATAATAGGAAGTCGTCCCCATCGTGGGTGTCAGCGTATTCTCATATGTATTTTCCTCAGCTGTTTCATAACCAGCATCTAGAATCGTAGTTGTCGGCGCATCCGTATAGACGTATGTGGTCGCGGCTGTGCTATAGCGATACCAGGTATAGGTTACCCCGCTGTTAAACGTAGTTTTGTCACTTTCATCGTCAAAATAGAGAGTATCACCCTCGCAGTTCACCAAGAGCGCTGTGAACACACTGTAACGATATATATCGTTTTGAATTTTTGTGCCTGTGATAGCTGTCGAAATGTACTTGTATGCAGTGCCAATAGCGCTATTGTCTGTATTAGTTACAGTCACGCAAAAGTAATAAGATTCATCATCATCGCTAAAGTTATAGGTTTCTGTACCAGATGACAAGGACGTATACGTTAGTTCCGCTTTTGAGGAATCATCAGACAAGTATTCGCTCGTATCTTCGGATTTATACCAAGAATAAGTCGCATCATCTAACGCAACTTCGCTGCCGCTGGAATCGGTCACGACCGCCGTCAATGTATTAGTTAAATAATCCGCCTCGATGGAAACGGTATAGGTTTCTTCATCTGCATCCACCGTGGTCGTTGTCGAAATTATATTAGACAACACCTTCGTAATCGCATCGAAAACATCTTCTGGCAAGCCCGTAAAAAGCTCTATTACAAAAACCGCTGCGGTTAAAAATGCAAAAATCTTTTTATTTTTCAAAATAAAGCAACCACCCTTCTAAAAAACACTGTGTTTAAAGGTTGTTCTTCGATAAAACTAATCAGCACCGTCCGTGCGGTATTTTAATCGCTCGAACAGGTGAATTTATTAACAGGATTTATTATCTTTTTATTATAGCACATTTCTAAGACCTTGTCAATAGTCAAATTGTAGAATCACTCACTATGTTTTTGTGCAAATTAACTAAAAGAGATGAATTTGAAATTAAAATTAGTATATATAGACCAAAAAAACGAAGTGCACATCGGCAAGCGAATAAGTATCTCCTCCGACACTCTCATCAGAGGGAATAATATTTCCGTGTAAAGCTGTCGTTTTTCACACTCCCTTATTCCATCTTCTTATAGCAATTCATCTTTTATTCATATATAATTTTACTACAAGTTCAAATGAAAGTCAACAAATTTATACAAAACGCAAACAAATCACAGCGGATTACAGCAATTTATCTCTTATTTTCTGCATTTTTCGCACTTATTCTCCCACTTTCGATATGAAAATCATTTAATCCGCACATAATTGAGAAAGCCATCTGCGTTTGGTAATAATCGTCCTCCAGCAACGCCGCCTCATCCGGGTTTGACAAAAATCCACATTCTGCCATTACAGCAGGATTTTCGCAGTTGCAGAGCAAATAAAGCTCATCGTCAATCGGCTTAAGCTCACGTTCATTATCAGGCTGGAGATTAGAGCAAATCCGCACTCTAAGGCACTCGGCAAGCTTTTCGCTCTCGCTGCTCTGTCTGTAATAAAACATCTGCGCACCGCTGTAAAACGAATCAGTATAAAGGTTCTGATGCACCGAAACGCACACAGCGTCCTTGGTATTAAAAAGCTCCAGGCGATTTTCCATATCAGAAAGCTTTTGCTCCCTTACGCCCTCTATGCCGTCATCGTGAATTGAAACGTCTGTAGAGCGTGTAAGCAAAACCTCATAACCAAAAAGCTCAAGCATATCCGCAAGCTTTAGCGAAACGCTAAGATTTATCCCTTTTTCAAGCGTGCCGTCCACCGAAACGCTGCCGCCGTCCATGCCGCCGTGACCTGGATCTATGACAACTACAGGCTTGACAAGTCCCTCATCAAGGCTTTCACCTGCCTGCACTGCACTGTTCGAGCAAGAGCTTAAAATCAGCGCACAACCTACAATCAGCGTAAAATGACGAATATATTTTCTCATACTTAGCCCTCCTGAAATAGCTTGTTTGATTAAAGATATGCGCACAGGTCTGGTTTAATGCGCAAAAAATCAGCGGCTTTCTCACCAAAACCGCCGTTAATTTTATTCAAGCTCCGCTATGTAAGGAAGATTTCTATAGTTTTCATCATAGTCAAGACCAAAGCCGACTACAAAGACGTCAGGTATCGTAAAAAGCGACCAATCCGCATTAAAATTCACCGCTCTGCGGCTTGGCTTGTCAAGAAGCGTCACCACCTTAAGCGACAGCGGATTTCTTTGGTTCAGAAGCTGTGAAATATCCTTAAGCGTCCTGCCTGTGTCGATAATATCCTCTGCAATAATAACATGAGTGTCGCTCAAATCCCGCTCCTGCGAAATATCGAGCTTTATCTTCACCTCTCCCGATGAGGAGGTGCCGCTGTAATAGCTTGATGCCGACAAAAAATCCACCTTGACGGGAATGTCAATCGCACGGCATAAATCCGCCATAAAGACAAACGAACCCTTTAGTATCCCTATTAAGAGGAGATTTTTTCCCTCGTATTCACGGCTTATGAGCTTGCCGTATTCCTTTATTTTACGCTCAATTTCCTGCTCTGTTATAAGAGTACGCTTTATTTTCATAAATAACATCCCTTTACTTTTTCTTGTAGGTTTTTGAATAAAGATAACCATCACTATTGTAAATACCGCTGAAGCCGCAAGCACATAAAGCACCAGTCCTACGGCAAGTATAAGCACAGTCATAAAAAATGCGCAAATAATTGCAGAAAGAAAATAGGAAAGTATAATCTGAGAAGGCTTTATCGGAGTTGCCGAAATATCAAAGTCAATTTTCTAAATTTAAAAACACATCGTCCATATTCCCCTTTATTACCTCATAATCCTTGACAAGCTCTCTGTTTTGCCAAAGAAAGTGAGTGATGCACCCTAAAAAGTGCACGTTAAAATGGTCGGCGTCCTTGGTTTCCTCCATATAGTGAGTAGTCAGAAAAATCGTCATATGCTACTTTTGACGAAGCTCGTCAAAAAATTTCCACATCACCTTTCGAGTCTTTGGATCAAGACCCGTTGTAGGCTCGTCCAAAAACAAAATTTCAGGCTCGTTAAGTAAAGCTCTTAGTACGTCAACCTTTCTTCTCTGCCCGCCTGACAAAGCCTCATATCTCTTATTCCAAATCTCCTCAAGCTCAAAAGCTCCCGAAACTGCTCAAGCCTTTTAATAGTCTGCACTTTTTCAGCCTATAATAGCTTCCTCGCATAAGCAGATTTTCCTTGAGGGTAAGCTTCTGGTCAAGCACTGAATTTTGAAAAACTATACTGATTTTAGAGCGAATCAAATCGTCCTGCACACCCAGCTCACAGCCTGAAATAAAAGCGTTTCCCCCGATCTTTTGCAATATTGTACAAAGCATATTTATAGTTGTGGATTTACCTGCGCCGTTTTCGCCTAATAAGGCAAAAAGCTCACCCTACCGCACTGAAAAGGAATGCCCTTAACCGCCGCAGTATCCTTATAATACTTCGTCAGTCCCTCCACTTTAATAGCTTCCATATTCTTTCCTCCAAATTATCATTCAAACTTTTCAAACCAAACCGTTTCCTCAAGCGGTTTGCGCTCAGTCTTATAACGATCGGCAGGCTTAATCGCTTCGTCGTTTCCATAGCCCAGACAAAGAATATTTACAGGCACAAAAGCTTCGGGAATATTAAAACTCTCTTTTAGCAAATCAGGCTTAAACCTGCAAACCCATAGCGAATTAAGTCCATGCGACTGAGCCTCAAGCATCATATAAGTTGTGACAATCGAAGCGTCAATCTCATAAATATTATGCTCGTCAAACTTACGCACCCATGCAGACTCCTTTTCCATGCAGACGATTATAAAAGCCTTTGCGGTATATGCGTCAGGCTTAACCACAGCCTGAGCCATTTTCTCAATACCCTCCTCTGACTGAACGACAAGCAGTCTATGCGCCTGCAAATTACAGCCTGACGGCGCAATACGTCCTGCCTCTAAAACAGCCTTGAGCTTCTGCAGCTCAATTTCTCTGTCCTGAAAAGATCTGACCGAGCAGCGCTGACTGGCAAAATCATAAAAATCCATATTTCTCACCTTTCTTTGAAAATAGTTTACATTTAAAGCGGAGCAAGGCAAGCTAAGCTTGTGTACACACCGCAGGTTTGTACCCACACCACAGGTTTGTACCAGCTTGAATTGCTAACGCTGTACAATTGAAAGAACCTTTGTTTTTCGTAGAAAAACTAAAGTTACTTTCTTAAAGTACGGAGCGTAAGTAACTTTTGTTCCGCGCGGAACTTGTAAGAACATTCGTTTCGGGTAAAACTAATGTTCTTACCACGTTCTTACCAGCTACACTGGATTTGACGCAAGTCAAAGTCAGAATGTCTGGTAAGCAACATTAGTACCATATGGCACAAATGTTGCTTACAGCCGCCTTAGTGGCGGGGACATCATACTTTTATTATAATCATATCACAAAGCCGAAATATTGTCAAGTAATTTACCCCCCTGTAAAAATTTTGTGAATGACATATCACAAAGCCAAAAAAATCAATAAATAGAACACAGAAGCATCAAGGGAGAAAAAGTCTCGCTGGGTTGCGCATATCAGCCTGTAGACTGTCAGAGGCGTAGCGAGTTTGATATATTTTTGGCGGCACTATGTGCGGAACAACAGATACCGCCGTAAAGACGTCTTCCTTGGGACACATCGAAAGAATGAGAGGTACAGGAAGTCCTGTCATATATATTATACAACATTTGAGCGAAAAAGTCAACGACATTGTTTTAAAGCTTAGTGCTTCTCTTGCTGCATTAGCTTTAGAAGTTTGAAAAATATTCACTAAACCATGCTAACAAATTTGTCT
>X368_European_Ground_Squirrel__coassemble_36_pt1 | contig 21834 bp, 21 predicted proteins | sample X368_European_Ground_Squirrel__metabat2_low_PE_002 | metagenome-assembled genome bin X368_European_Ground_Squirrel
GTATGATATAATATCTAATAGTGTTAGATAAATTTTATGGAGGCTGATTTTGATGGAAATAAGACGTACAACAGAAGCATTTTTAGAAACGCTGAAGGAAACATATTTCAGCAATGCGGCTAATGAAGCAACCGAGTTTCTTCGAGGCGAATGCAGACTGCTTTCCTATTTAAATATTGATGAAGATAAAAGCTTTAAACCCAGCGAGCTTTCCAAGCAGCTTAACATTACCACTCCGAGAACTGCGTCGCTGATAAAAACGCTTGAAAAAAAGGGCTATATAACCCGACAGAGATCAAATAAAGACAAGCGCGAGGCATATATTAAAATTACAGAAAGCGGTATAAAATACATTGAAGATAAAAGAGAGAAAACCTGCTGTCTTTTTGACCGTGCTTTTATAAAGCTTAACGAAACGGAGCGCTGTGAATTTATAAGGATATTATCAAAGCTTTCGCATTAAATCGGAGGGAAATTATATGGGATACAATGAATTTTTAAACGACACTGACTTTAACGCTTATGAATATCTTGGAGCACACGTCACAGAAAACGGCGTCAGATTCTGCACCTATGCACCTAATGCGGCAAAGGTTTCGATTGAGGGCAGCTTTAACGACTGGAAGCCATACCAGATGAGCTGTAACAACGGCTTTTGGGAAATTGAAATCAAAGGCGCAAAGGCTGGGGATATGTACAAATACATAATCTTAACACGCATGGGCGAAAAGGTTCGTCACTGCGACCCTTACGGCTTTGGCATGGAGCTAAGACCTCAATGGGCGTCTATTGTAAGAGATTTGAACGAATACAAATTCAGCGATGAAAAATGGCTTTCTGAGCGTGATAAAAACTACAACAAGCCGCTTAACATTTATGAAATGCACTTAGGCTCATGGAAGCAAAATGAGAATGATGAAAACGGCTGGTATACCTACAATGAGCTTGCCGATATTTTAATTCCCTATTTAAAAGAACACGGCTTTACCCACGTTGAATTTATGCCTTTATCGGAGCATCCTGCGGATTGCTCGTGGGGCTATCAGAACACAGGCTTTTTTTCGCCTACCTCACGATATGGAACGGCGGCGCAGCTTATGGAGCTGATAGACAAGCTTCATGCAAATGATATAGGTGCGATTCTGGATTTTGTGCCGGTGCATTTTGCGCTTGACGGATATTCGCTTAGAAAATATGACGGTATGGAGCTTTATGAATATCCCGATTCGGACGTTTCGATAAGCGAATGGGGAACCTGTAATTTTCTTTTCAACAAAGCTTCGTCTGCTGTATTTATGCAGTCCTGCGCAAATTACTGGCTGGAGAAATTTCACTTTGACGGACTGAGGATGGACGCTATTAGCCGTGCAATTTACTGGCAGGGCGAGCCTGAAAGAGGGGTTAATCCAAACTCAGTTGACTTTTTCAAGAAAATGAATCAGGGCTTGCAGCTAAGGCATCCTGACTGTATGCTTATAGCGGAGGATTCAACAGCATTTCCAAAGATAACTGCGCCTGTAGAGTACGGAGGACTGGGCTTCGACTACAAGTGGGATTTAGGCTGGATGAACGATACGCTTGATTACTTTCGCACTCCGCCGATTGAGCGAAGGTATCATCACCACAAGCTGACATTTTCAATGCAGTATTTTTACAACGAGCTTTACCTGCTTGAGCTGTCGCATGACGAAAATGTTCACGGAAAAGCGACAATCATTCAAAAAATGTGGGGCGATTACGAGGAAAAATTTCCGCAGGCAAGAGCCATGTACACGTATATGTTTACTCACCCTGGCAAGAAACTAAATTTTATGGGCAGTGAAAACGCACAGTTTCGTGAATGGGACGAAACAAGAGAGCAGGATTTCGACCTGCTTACATATCCTCTGCATGAAAGCTTTAACCGCTATTTCAAAAAGCTGTGTGAGCTTTACCGCACTCTTCCCGCACTTTACGAAAATGAGTACAGCTCCTCATCTTTTCGCTGGCTTATGGCGGACAATGATTTGCAGAATGTGTATGTATATTTAAGAAGCTCGCAGGGGCAGAATGTAGTTTGCGCATTTAATTTCTCAGGAGCCAAACAGACAGTTGAAGTTAAGCTGCCGCAAAAGTGGGCAATCACTCCCCTTTTATCTTCCGATGAGCAAACCTACGGAGGCGATACGCCGTCAGAAAAGCTTGTGACGATTGAACCGACAGCTTGTGAAGAGGACTTGTCAGTAAAGCTAGTTCTTAACAAATTCAGCGCAGCTGTCTATCTTGCCGAAGGAAAAGAGGCTTCAAAGAAAAAGTAACGTTTTTCATGGTGTTGACATACCATATATAAGAGCATTTTGCTTAATTTATTTTTGTGGTGACGCTATGAAATATCTTATAGGAATGACCTCGATAACCTATGCTTTAAAGGCGCAGAAGCTTTTAAAAGACAAGGGCTTACACTGCGATGTGGTTTCTACTCCGAAAGATGTAGGTTCAGGCTGCGGCTACTCGATTTCTCTAAGAGGAGCAGATCCCGACAAAGTAATTGCGCTGCTTGACCAAAACGGCATCAAGCACAAAGAGGTTTACAGATAAAAACAGCGGCTGAATTGTGATCAGCCGCCTTTTTATTAAAAATTCGAGCCGTTCCAACCCCAATCGGCAGTGGCGGCATATTTCACGTAAATTCTCGAAGCGTCAACCGAAAGCTGCTGACCTAATATTTCACAGATTTCAGCGGTCAGCGCATCAAAGGCTGTAGGATTTGCTTTTCCGTAAACGCTCACCTCAACTAATGCGGCAGGCTCGTCTGTTCCCTTGAAATACAAGGAGTAATCAGGCTCTATACCTACCATAAGCCAAGCCTCTGATTTTCCAGGAATAGTCGTAATCGCCTCTCCAAGTGCGGATTTAACAGCTATCTCCTTTTCCTTTGATACAGATACATTTGTCTTAACATTGATAAACGGCATAATTATAACCTCCAGATTAAATATTTTTCAAACATCTCTAAAAAGCTTGTCGTGTATGGTTTTTTAGAGATGTCTTTCTATTAAACATACAGCCAAAGCACTGATTCCCTCGCCTGCTCCCGTAAAGCCCAAGCCCTCCTCAGTAGTAGCTTTAACGCCGACGCAGCTAATGTCAATATCACAAGCTTTGGCTATATTTTCTCTCATAAATTTAATAAACGGCGCAAGCTTCGGACTCTGCGCAATAATTGTCGAATCGATATTGACTATTTTATAGCCCTCGTTATTTACAATTTCGCAAACTCTTTTCAAAAGCTTTATGCTGTCCGCACCGCTGTAATCAGGGTCGTTGTCTGGAAAAAGGTGTCCAATATCGCCCAAAGCCGCAGCTCCTAAAATTGCGTCCATAATCGCATGAGCAAGCACATCAGCGTCCGAATGGCCAAGCAATCCCTTTTCATATTCAATCTCAACGCCGCCTAAAATTAGCTTTCGTCCTTTAACAAGCCTGTGAACGTCATAGCCCTGACCTATACGCATTTAATCACCTCATTCAAAATAGCACATTTTTTGCAGACAAATTCTAATCGTACTTATATTTCTTTATAGTTGCCAAGAAATTTAAAATAGCTCAGCTCAGATTCAAGCTCTCTTATAAGCTTAATAATGTCAGGCGAATTTATCGAGCCTTCAAAGTCAAGGTAGAACAACACGTCAAAATCAGTATTTGCAATCGGGCAGGATTCAATCATTGTAAGATTCAGCCCTGAAACGGAAAACTTAGTCAAAAGCCGATATAATGCAGATGTCTGGTGAGGAAGCGAAAGAGAAACGCTGATAATATCCGCATCCTCTGCTAAAAGTATATCCTTTGAAATAAGAATAAACTTTGTAAAGTTGCAGTCTGCGTTTGCAATACCATAATCAATAATGTCAAGCCCGAAATGATTAGCGCACTCCTCCGAGCAAATAGCCGCAATTGGCTTATCGCTTTCAAGAACATATGCCGCCGCTAACGCCGTATTTTCATAGGTGTGAGCCTTAAAGCCATGCTCCTCTATATATTTTGAACACTGCATAAGTGCCTGCTCGTGAGAATAAACATTTTTTATTTTAGATATGTCCGTGCCGTGCTTGGTTACAAAGCAATGATTAGCCGCAACCTTGGTGCAGGCGCAGATATTAAAATCAAATTTACGCATAAGCTCATAGGTCTGACTGACTGAGCCTGCTGTAGAATTAACTATAGGAACAATGCCAAACTCCGCTCTGCCCTCGTCTACAGCCTTAAACACCTCAGCAAAGGATTCGTAAAACTCAGGTGTCGAATCAGGCAAAAGCTTTTTTGCGGCAACATGAGAATAAGAACCTATTGTTCCAGGAACAGCAACGCTATGAGAACCCATCAAATCAAGCGGCTTGCTTTCAAAGCCATCCAAGTCTGCAAAAAAGCGCTGGAACTGCTTGCACTTTGATATGTCCATGATATTTGTAAAAAGCACTTCGGCAGGATTAGCCATATCCTCTGAAACGGCACTGCGAACCCTATCAATTATCTGCTTCTCACGATCAGCGTGAAAAACAGCGAGATTATTCTCGATTTTATATTCAGCGACTCTGTAGCAAATATCCATGCGTTTTACAAAAAGCTCCAGCATCTGGTCGTCTATATCATTTATTTGTCCTCTTAATTCATCAAGCGTCATCTTTTATGCTCCCTTTTTCAAGAAATTTCATATATTTATTTTACCACATTTAAAAACAAAATGCAATAGTATTTTGCATAAAAATCAAAAATAAGCTTGCAGAACCTGCCTTAACAAAAAATTTACAAGCTTTAATATTGACAGCTCAGCATAAATAATGTATAATATAATAGTTGGAGAGCTATTCTCTAAAAACATTCGTAATCTAAAGACAGTCGGCACAAAGGTAAGTCCGACCGAGGATAACGTGCGGCTAGTTTAAGCTAAGCGGTTTTGATTAAGCGGCAGATATAAATATTGTGGTTTAAAAATATGAATGCTGTTTGAGATAAGACATTGTGAAACGCTATAAGTCGCAGTGCTGAAATGTTTAAACATTCAGTGGTAAGAATTTATTTGCTTACTTGTCCTCTTTTGTTTTGTGAAAGAGGATTTCTTTATTGCGTTTGTTTATTCCAAAAAACGTGAGGTGAAAATTAAAATGGCAAGTGAAAAGGTACTGGCTGCAAAAAAGGAAAAGGTCGCAGCTCTGACCGAGCTTCTCAAAGGCTCATGCTCAGGCGCATTGGTTGACTACAAGGGTATCACCGTTGAAGAGGACACCAAGCTTCGCCGTGAAATGCGTGAGAACAACGTCCGCTATTTCGTTGAGAAAAACTCAATGCTCAGACTGGCGTTTAAGGAAGCTGGGATCGACGGCTTTGACGAGATTTTAAACGGAACAACCGCTATTGCGCTGTCGGTGAGCGATGAAACTGCTCCCGCAAGAATACTCGGAAAGTATTCTGATGAAATGGGTGATGGCAAATTTGAGCTTAAGGCAGGATTTATAGGTACGACTGTTTATGACAAGGCAGGAGTAATAGCTCTGTCAAAGATTCCGTCAAAGGAAGTGCTTTTGGCACAGTTGGTTGGTTCTTTGCAGGGACCGCTCACAAAGCTGGCTGCAACACTCAAGGCAGTCGCAGACAAAAAGTCAGAGGAAGGCGCTGCCTGAATCCGCAAATAAGACAACCGCCTAATGTGCGAATAACCGCATAAATGGCAAAATCAAAATGAATTTAAAGGAGTTAATTATTATGGCATCAGAAAAAATTACCAATATGATTGAAGAAATCAAGACATTATCAGTTCTCGAGCTTTCAGAGCTTGTAGATGCTATCCAGGAAGAATTTGGCGTTACCGCTGCAATTGCTGCAGGTCCTGCTACTGGCGGTGCTGCTCCAGCAGAGGCTGAGAAAACCGAATTTGACGTAGTTCTCGCATCGTTCAACGACGCTAAGATGGCTGTAATCAAGGTTGTTAAGAACATCACAGGACTTGGACTTAAGGAAGCTAAGGCTTTAGTTGAGGAAGCTCCTAAGGCTATCAAGGAAGCAGTTCCGAAGGCTGAGGCTGAAGAAATCAAGGAACAGCTCGAAGCTGCAGGTGCTACTGTTGAGCTTAAGTAATTTAGGTTTTTCATATTAAAAAGCTTTAAAAATAAACCCCTTAGATTAACCTTGTTTTATCAAGGTCAAATCTAAGGGGTAATTTTTTGTATATTCTAACCCTTGTGGTTAAGAGTAGCTGTTTTAGTGGCTAGTTTTCGTTTTTCTTTTTGCATTTAGCAGTTACAACAACTCCTGCTGAAGCTAATAGCATGAGCAAGAGATACCACTGCGAATTAACGTCGCTCGTATTTGGTGAGTCATCTTTAGTAGTCGTTGAATCATCAGGCGTTGACGAGGATGTTGTAGTTGTCGAATCGTCAGGCTTTGATGATGAAGTGGTAGTTGTTGTCGAATCGTCAGGCGTTGATGAGCTATCGTCAGGTGTCGAGGAATCATCATCTGGTGTTGACGAATCATCTGGTATCGAAGGAGTTTCTGTTTCAGGCGTATGTGTGTTTGTAATATCAAAACCGTTATAGGTTGTAGTGTAGTCTTCAACTGCGTCTTCTGTTATTGAGTATACAATCTCTGCGCCGTTTGAATATTTGTCAAGTCCGCTAAAGCTATAGCTCCAGTCGTCTTCCTCCGTAACCGTCACACTGTCAACTTCAACACCGTCTGCGTAAAGACTGATTGTGATTGATTCAGGACGCTTACCGTCTTTGTCATCGCTGTCATCCCATGTCTTGCTGCCGCTTACTTCTACAGTTTCAGGATTGACGGGGTTTGTTACAATGTTGGTATTCGCTGAATTTTCAGTACCGATTTGTACGCTTGCGTCGTTTTCAACACTCGCTTCCGTTTCGTCCTCTGATACTTCAACTGCATTCTCATTGACTTTAACTGTCAAGGTTACACTGCTTGATTCACGCGCTGAAGCATTGAAAATTGTCCATGTCACAGTGTGTGTTTCCTCATTGTAAAGATATGTTACAATATCAGCAGCATCATCTGTAAGTTCGTCCTCATCTATAGAGGAGGTCAGTGTTTCTGTGCCTGCTGATACAAAGTCAACGCCCTCGTCAAGCTCGTCTGTTATAACGACTGTAGTCGCTTCATCAAAGTAGTTGAAATAGGAAATTTCGTATTCAATCTCATCTCCTACTGAAATGCTGTCGCCGTTATCAGCGTTTTCACCTCCGATAGAAACTATTTCCTTTTCAGGTACATAGTTTTCAGTTACGTTTGTAGTAACAGGATCGTTTTCTCCAATTGTCACCTCTGCGCTGTTTGTAATTGTATTGTCCTCTGCTTCACCTATAACTGTTACACTAAATGAAACAGTTCCTACTGCGTTTTTAGCTACATCGGTAAATTCCCACTTAATCTGAGCAACGCTCGAAGCATTATCTTCAGTTACCGCTTCTATTTCTTCTCCGTCAGTGTCAAGGAATGTGATTACACAATCATCAGCATTTTCTCCATTTAGGGTTGCTGCCGCACTGTTTGCAGTATAAACTGTACCATTGGGTATTGTGTCTGTAACAGTTATTGTTTTTGCTGTGGTAGCGTTTCCTTCCGAATCTATAGCCGTGTTCGTCCAAGAAACAACATATGTCAATTCATCGCCAACACTTACAGCATCTCCGTTTATGCTTGTTTCAGTATCTGACGCTTCAAAAACATCCTTTTCAGGTTCAGGCTCGTCATAATAGTTCCAGAACCTTGCAGTGTTATTTCCTATGGTTACATCTTCTGAAATGCCACTATTGCTGGTTGTACGCTTAAAGGATGTTATCTCAGCTCTTAATGTACCATTGCCATTGTCTGTTACCGTGATAGTAACCGTATATTCCGCTTTTGACCATGTGCCTATTAGCTGCTCATCGTTTGATACCTCTGAAATTGTATAATAGTAAATTCCAGGATGAGTAAAAGTAATTTCTCCAAAGTAGCCGTAAACAATCTCGTCTTCTGTAGTAGAAGCTTCTACAGTAATCGTGTTGCTTTCAGGCATTGGGTTTTCATCAAGAGCAGCTACTGAGTTACCTGCGTCAGAAATTTTAAAAGTAAAGGTTTCGTCTGTCTGACCTGCTCTGCCGCTTAAATGCTTAGCAACTCTTATGCTCGTTGAATCAAGCGTCGTATCAGTTGTAGAATATGTGTTTTTAAAAGCAATACTTTCAGCGCTTTCAGATACCGTTTCACCGTCTGCATTTGTCACAAGCGTGATACTTGTACTTGCAGATATTGTTCCATCTCCGTTGTCGGTAAGTTTGATTACTAGCTTGTACTTCGATTTATCATACGTCACACCTGCCGTATCGCCGCTTATAGATACCTCCGCCACAAGCGATTCGGTTTCTTCATTGTAGGTTACTGTAACTGTGATTTCACGTATCACGCTGTCAATTGTTATGGAATCTGAATTTGTCTCTTCTTCAGTTACCGTGTAGGTGTATGCGCCAACCTTGGAATATGTGATTGTGCCAAAGTCTATAGTCTGGTTTTCTTTAGTCGCTGTTGCAGTTGCCGTCCCTCCAGTTTCTCCGTTCGGCATAGGAGTAGAATCGCTTCCAGCGGTAAGTGTAAATGTAAATTCGTCTGTGTCAAGCCACTCACGTCCGCTGATGGTCTTGGTTAATCCGAAATCAGCCTTTGTTTCAACCTCCGCATCGTCAGGGTCATATACATTTGTAAACTTTAGTCTGCCATACTCTGTCAGTTTGTCGCTGCCTGATTCAAGCACTGTGAAAACATTGTTTTCGTCAAGATAGCCATAAGAATATGAAACCTCTACAGTATCCTCGGTGCCATCTTCATTTGCATCCACATAAGTAACTACAACCTCAATTGCATACTTATTAGTGTCATAAGTCATATTCTTCAGTACGCCTGAAACTTCTTCAACGGTGTAGTAGTAAGTCAATGTTTTTATACCATCAACAGTTTTCACATCATCATTATCTGTAAACAGGTCTGAAGAATAAGCGATTTGTCCAGAAGTAAATGTTCCATCATCGGCATTTGTTACTGTCCAGCTTGTTCCATTAACACCGCTAGGTACTGGTGCACCGTCAAGCGCGGTATAAAGGAAAGTAAAGTCGCCTTCTGCAAGAGGTGTTGTCGCTCCCGAATTATCTGTATAAATCTTAATTCCACGGAAAGCTACATCTTCCTCGTCCTGGTTGTAGGTGTTGGTGATAACCATAGTATCGTCATTATAATCGGCATTTACAGTTTCACCCGTATCATCATCTACAAGCGTAATAGCTTTATTCGCTACAAGCTCGCCGTCTTCGTTCGGCTCAACTGTTACCGTTATACGGTAAAGTGCCTGCGAGTATGATACTCCAGGAATTGCGTCACCTGCATAAGTTCCCGATCCTGCCGTAATCGGCAAACGCTCCCAAACGTCATATTCATATACACCAGGAACTGTATATGTCACACTGCCAAAATTGTATACTTCTTTGTCATAAATATTAACAGGTATGCCATAGTGACCGTTTGTCAATTCAACTACATTTCCCTCTGGCAAGGTGTCTTCGAGATCCACGCCAGCCGTGTTGGAAACTGCTTCGAGTACAAAGCGGAACCAATAATCCTGACTTGTTACAGATGTCCACGGAGCATCGGTTGTTTCAATCTCGTTGCCATCATCGCCAAAAATTGTCTTTTGCACTTGGAAAAGATTATCAACCACAACTGAACTAAACGAATAAGCATTGCTAAATTCCGCTGAGCTTGTTTCGTTAGATTTAATTGTTCTAGCAGCATTGCTAGAAGTTGACGTGTAGTTTTTCGCCTGATCCTCTGTCAAATTCTCCGTTACCGTATAGCTGACACCATCGGCAATTCCATAAATCAGAGCAGTTTGTCCGTGCTTTAGCGTAATTGTACCATAACCATCAGTCAGCGTAAGCGTTCTCAGATAAGTTCCGCTCTCCAGTACGTCGCCATTTTCATCAAGAATATTTCCGTTTTCATCAGTAATTATATAATAATAGGTATTCTCAATGTCGCTTGAATCACTAGCAATAAATGCTACTGTAAACTCGAACTCTTCATCCTCATAATCAGTTGGATAATCTACATCGTCATAAGTGTAGGGCTCAATTGTTTTAGTTACAGAAAGCTTTCCCGGTAATTCAGTACTAATCCTTCCGTTATTTCCAAGATAGGTTGTAACCTCAGTAGCGTTCGCCGTGTTGTCCCATGTGGGGTTGTTTGCATAAGCGGCTGTTTCAGTTACATTTCCCTTTCTTTCGGTAGTGCCGTCGTCCTCGACGTCCTTAAGACGGTGAGTTTCGTTTACACGAGTCAGACAAGGCGACTCAGCGAGCATCCATACGTTGCCGTCAATTATTTCAAAATAGTCAGAACCGCCGTCATCGGCAAAGTCTGCTCCGCTAAATTCACGTGTGACAGTTTCCTGCGTGACAGTGTATGTGCCATCAGCATTTTCTGTATATTTGTAATATATACGCTGATAATAATATTTAGTGTCTGCATCTATCGTATCTGTACTAGTCAGCGGATCAGTGCAGTCAGAATCCTTAAAAATCTGTGTGTCCTCGCCAAAATAATAGAATTTGTTGGTTGTGCTTGGAGTAAATACCGCTGTGGTATTTCCGTTATTCTCATCTCCACTCCAGTAGTTTGAGTAGAAATAAACCTCTCCATTTTCATTAGTATGAGAAGCAATATAGCAATGCAACGCTTCGTCAGGATCCTTTATCGCCGCAAGCTGCGTTACATTGCCATTACTGTCTGTTACGTCCTCTAAAATTCCTTCTTTAACGCTTACACCATAGAAGACACGAATCGGGCAAGCGTCATTTGTGATAGACCCTGTAAGATTTCCTTCCTCATCTATATCTATTTCAAACTCTCTGAGAGGAATAAGAGAAGCAGGAATCTTTACTGTTATTACATCGCCTGTCGCAGGGTCGCTTGAGGAAACAACCTCAATGATAATGTTATCCAGGTCAGTTTCATCCGCGCCTTCCATGTCATTGGCGATAACCGAATGAATAAACGTATATGTAGTTGTTGTAAGAGCAACATCACCTGTTGTTTCTGTATTAGTTACTTTGCTTGAGCCGCACCCGTAAATTTCTTCTCCTCCGGATGCATTCGTTTCAGACGCTTTAAAATAGTATATGTTGTGGTCATAAACAATGCTCTTGACACTGTCTAGATACATATATTCGCCAAGCTCATCAGTAAAGGTGACATAGCCGCTTTCATCCATATGAAAGCCGTCTTCTATATGTGTAGGAGAACCTGACAACTGTTCGTCAAGCTCAATATCATCGGCTATTGATGTAAATATGTCGCCAAGATCCGATGCGTCTGTAACAGCCTTATAATATGTATCAGGATCAATTGCTTTCCCGTTCTCATCAGTTGCAATACTTCCTATTTCATCATATGAGCTTGCAAGCGGATAATTGCTTGAAAGCGCATTGAGATAACGGTTGAAGTTGGTTTTGGTATCACCAGCGTCTGCGTCCGAATCCAAACCAATCGAGTAAACGGTTGAACCGAGAGTATTTTTCATATAGTTTGCAATTTCTATCGCACCTGTTGCACGGCTTTCATCGAAGCTGTCCGTTGGATCCATATAGTTAGGAATACCATCAGTAAACATAACGACTACAGATTCAGCGTTGTCGCGGATTCCGCCGCCTGCAAGCGTTGTGCTGCCGTTTGCTGTGTAAATTCCGTTGGTTTTGCCCTCCATAACCCACTGCGCCACCTGCATGCCATAATCAGCCGCAGTAGACGGTCCGCTCGCAGTCAAGCCGTTAATTATGGTGGTATATGTACTTAAATTATCCTCAGTAATTGAAGTATAATCCCAGACGATTTTTGTTGTGCCGACGGTTTCAGATGTGCTTGAGCCGCCTGAGCATTTATGTCGCTTAACAGATTTGAAAAATCAAGACTGCCAAGCAGCATATTCATCGTAAATATTAACGCTAAAAGTAATGAAAATGCCTTTAACGATTTAGGATGAACTTGTGTGGGGGTAGTAGATGGTAATTTCATAGTTAAATTCCTCCTTGAATTAAAATAAAAACTTTCTTACAAAAATCAAAATGACAGTTCCGACAAAATCTGGTTCATCACAACCCTTCTTTGCTTAACAATAAGCATTATTTTTTCACAGCAGAAAATCTGCGCCAAGTACTTTGAACTTAACAAAAACAATTAGCAGCGAAGCCGCAAAATTTTCAGCAAATCCAACAGAACAAACGTTCTTTATAAATTGTACTGAGCATGCACCTGTAAATTTACAACAACCGCAAAGAATACTTGTACAAACCATATTTTATACAAGCTTTGCCAATAAATTTATGTGTACATAAAGCACTGTCATCTGTTCTATCTTTATTACACATTATTTTCATATAAATGTCAAGGGCTAGAGTTGATTTTTTTGAATTTTTTATATAACTGCTATGAAGTCCTGAATATGGGTATCAAAAGTCAAAAGTTATAAAAAATAATAAATTCTCATAAACAAAATCAAAACTCATTAGCTTAATTTTTTTAGAATAAGAACAGTTAAAAGACATTTGAAATACTGGATTTTCCACACAAATTCTACACAATATGCGAATTTTCAAACATAAAATTTTCATTCCGCCGTCACCGCTTTGTTTTTTGAACATAACGAAAAAGGGCTAAATTTTTTTGTAATATTCTATAAAGGAGAATACCCATGGAACTTGAACTCTATAAAAAAATCAAAAAAGGTAACGGCGAAGCGTTTAAAGAGCTTAAGGAAAGCTCGCTTAAAAAGGCATGGTTTATTTCATGGTACTGCACGCTTGATTCAAGCAGAGCCGTGCCGCTTCTGCAAAACTGCTGGGGTGCGGCAATAAACAAAATCGCTTCTCAGAAATCTGTTCCTAAGGAAAGCTTTATATCAATTTTCAGTGAGGAAATTCTTAAAAGCTATAAGCTTGAGATTTTTACAGACGATACCTTTGCCACCGCTGAAAAACCGAATGTCGGCGATAGATTTTCGTTTTTAGCTGACGGGCTTGAGGGCATGGATGAGGAGTTGAGGGCTGTTTGACTAGTAAAGAGCTTTGGCGATTTAAATACAGTGAGCTTAGGACAGGCTTTAGGGATAGAGCCTGACGAGGCGAAAAAGCTTGCAAACAAAGCGAGTGCTAAATGGATAGAATCGAGCAAGCATATTCGCAAAACTGAGGGAAGAAAATTCGTTCAGATTTCAAACGAGTTCACAAACCGCGACGGTTCAGGGCTTAACAGAATTAAAATTCCTGATATTGTGCTTAACGCAGTGGAGCATGAGCATATGAAATCAGTCAGAACAAACACAACGGCAGTAAAAACGAAAGAGAAGAAACCTATGGAAAATCAAAGAGTAAGCCTTAAACAAAAGAGAAAGAAAGTAAAAATCATAGTCACAATTGCAGTTTTAGTTGTTGTTGTAATACTGCTGATTATTTTTCTTCCTAAGCTTTTTAGATACATAAAGGGTGATGAAACTGAATTCACTACGATAACCACCTACACAGTTGAAGAGGTTACATATGATTCAATAGACACAACCATTACCGGAAGCTCAACGCTTGAGCCTATAAACACACAGACGCTCACTGCTCCTTACAGTGAAACAGAAGCCTCGTCAGATACTATTTCAGAGGAAATTTCCAGTAAAAGCGTTCAAGGCTCAGCGCAGTCAGTAGCCTACACTGTTACAGAGCTTAACGCCGAAGCGGGAGAAGAGGTTGACGAGGACGATGTTATCGCAGTGCTTGAGGACGAGGACGGAGAAGAAACGGAAATTGTCGCCGAATTTGACGGAATCGTACTTGAAATTGCGGCAGAAGAGGACGATGAAATTTCATCAGGCAGTGAAATTGCCATTATCATGAGCCTTGACGGCTTTGAGATGTCGCTGAGCGTTGATGAAACTGAAATTTCCACAGTTGAAAAGGGGCAGGAGGCTACCGTAACAGTTGACGCTCTTTCAGAGGATTTCACGGGCGAGGTTTCGGCTGTTTCCTATAACGGAAGCTCAAACGGAAGCACCGCAGAGTATCAAATCACAGTTGAGATTGAATATCAGGAGGGCATCTATCCTGCGATGAGCGCTTCTGCTGAAATTGTAATTGAAAGCAGCGATGAGGGTCTGCTTGTTCCCGTCAACGCAGTTAATACAAGCGGAGATGACAGCTACATCTACATTGCTCCAGACAGTGCCGAAAGCGAGGACGAATATTCGGAGGACGAACTGGATCTCACCTCTCTGACAAAGGTGACTGTTGAAACAGGTGAAACAGACGGCACAAATATTTTAGTAACTCCAGAAGACGAGGACGACCTTGAAGAGGGCGATCTTGTTATAGTGATAACCGTAACCTCAACGCTTACAGGCTCTGATAGTGAGGAAACTACCGATTTTGGTGGAATGATGGGCGGAGGCTTCGGTGACGGTGAGATGCCTGATATGTCCGACTTCGGCGGCGGCGATTTCGATATGACAAACATTCCTCAGGGCGGAGGTCAATAAGATGATAAGACTTAAAAACATCTGCAAATCCTACGACTTAGGCGAGGTTACAGTTGATGTACTTAAGAATGTCAATCTTCACGTAAAGCCGCATGAATTTGTATCTATACTAGGTCCGTCAGGAAGCGGAAAATCAACGCTTATGAATATAATAGGCTGCCTTGACATTCCCGACAGCGGCGACTATCTTCTTGACGGCGAATACATTGACGACCGCACGGAAAACGAACTGAGTGAAATCAGAGGAAACAAAATCGGATTTATCTTTCAGCAGTTTAATCTTTTAAACGACCTTACCGCTTATGAAAATGTGGAGATGCCGCTTTTGTACAGAAAAATGCCGAAAGCACAGCGGCGTGAGCGCACGCTTTTAACGCTTGAGCAGGTTGGACTAAGCGACAGAATAAATCACAAGCCCTCACAACTTTCAGGCGGTCAGCAGCAGCGTGTTGCAATTGCAAGAGTTCTTGCGGCTCAACCGTCTATAATCCTTGCGGACGAGCCGACCGGAAATTTAGACTCAACCTCAGGGCAGGAAATCATGGAGATAATCAAGGGACTTTGGCGGCAGGGAAACACCATAATCCTCATAACTCACGACATAAATGTAGCTAATCAGGCGCAGCGCAAGGTTTATGTTCGTGACGGCAAACTAAGCGGCAAGGAGGAATAGAAGTGTTTGGAAAGATAATAAAGCTCTCTTTTAAATCTATATTCAACAACAAAATGCGTTCCTTTCTTACAATGCTGGGAATTATAATAGGAGTTATGGCAGTTGTAATTTTAGTTTCAATAACTCAGGGAGCGGCAAGCGGAATAACAAGCAGCATTTCCGATATGGGTTCAGACGCAATAACCGCTCAGATAACCGATGAGGACGTTACGATAACCTATGAGGATCTTGAATCGCTTGAGGATAATCGCTTTATCGAGAGCGTTTCACCGATAATTACAACAACGCTTACAGTCAAGAAAAATTCTACCTCCTCGTCCTATTCAATAAAGGGCGTCACGCAAAGCTATTTTGACACAACAGATATTGCAATTCAAAGCGGCAGAATAGTCCGTGCTTCAGACGATGAATACTCTACAAAGGTTGCCGTTATAGGAACTGATGTGGCAACGGATCTTTTCGGAACATGGGACGCAGTAGGCGGCACAATAACGGTTGACGATCAGATTTATACCGTCATAGGAGTTTTAGAAGAGGAAGGCAGCAGTCTTACAGGCTCTGACAACTCGTCTGTTTTAATCCCCTACTCTACCGCCGCAAAGGTGACGGGAAGCTCCGCAGTTACAACCTTCTATGCGAAATCAACAAGCTCTGATACTGTAGAATCCGCAGTTTCCTACATTGAAAACTACCTCTACAGGCTGACAAGCGATGAGGACGCCTATTCAGTAAATAATCAGTCGGACGTGCTTGACACGATGGAGGACGTAAACTCAACGCTTAGTCTTTTGCTTGGAGGAATTGCGGCTATATCGCTTATCGTAGGCGGAATCGGAATAATGAACATCATGCTTGTTTCGGTAACAGAGCGCACGCGGGAAATAGGTATAAGAAAAGCAATCGGAGCAAAGCGCAGTCACATTCTCACACAGTTTCTATGTGAAGCCTGCATATTGTCAGTGTTAGGCGGTGTTCTCGGACTTTTGCTTTCAGTACTCACCATCAAAGGCTACAACTATTTTGCCGACTCTGCGGTTACAATAAACACTGCTGTTGCAGCGGCGGCAATTGCTTTTTGCGCAGTAATAGGAATAGGCTTCGGAAGCTACCCTGCCGCAAAGGCTTCAAAGCTTCAGCCTATTGACGCACTGCATACGGCTTAAAATTTCAATTTTCACCTCCCCCTAAAATATTATGTAAAACCGGCAGCAAAATTTGTTGTCGGTTTTGCTATTTTTTAGCTTGACAAATTTTATCTTTTCGGATATAATAAAAGCAAGATGACAATTACAAGGAAAGGAGCTAAAGATGAAAGATAGTGAAAAAAACTATGACGATATAATAGATCTTCCTCATCATATTTCTTCAAAGCATCCGCAAATGTCAAGACAGGCACGTGCCGCACAGTTTGCTCCATTTGCCGCACTGACGGGCTATGAGGACGCACTGGAAGAGGTCAGGCGCACAACAGAGCAAAAACCAGAACCAGACGAGGAAAGAGTGAGAAGGATTAATTCCCGCTTGAATTATCTGCTTGAAAGCATTTCCTCTAAGCCTGAAATAAAAGTAGAATATTTTGTAAAGGACAAGCTTAAGCAGGGAGGTGAAAATCACACCTATTCAGGTAAGCTCCGCACTATTGACCAGTATCAGAAGCTCTTGATTTTTGAAGATGAAAAAGGAATACCGATTGATGATATTTATGATATTACAGGAGAATGCTTTGAATTTGAAGAGTGAATATGCTTAAATCATGAATCTATGATGAAATATATGTGAAAAACTGTGATAAGACTTGACTTACTACAGCTTTTTATGTTATAATAAAATTGCTAACAAAGATAGCTATTTTTATTAGGGGTGTCAAGAATGTATTACGAATTAGCCGATGAGCTTATGAATTTAATCTTCAGCAAAAAGCAGGTGATTTATGAAAGAAAAATGTCGCAGCTGACAAAAAAGCAAGATGCTGATACTCACGTATCTTTGCAGTCACAATTATAAAGCGCATCCTAAGGAGCTAAGCGAGGAATTTTTTCTGAGCAGCGCAAGAGTTGCCGTGCTTTTGAATCACCTTGAAAAGGACGGCTTGATTTTAAGGATACCTGATTCAAACGACAACAGAAAGACAATAATAAAAATAAGCGACAAGGGCAGGGCTTTAATTATGCAAATCAGAGAAAAATATCTTGCATTTTTTGCTAATGCGCTTGAACAGCTTGGTGAAGAAGACGCAAGAGAATATATCAGACTGAACAAAAAGCTATTGCAGATTGTGTCTGAATAAACAAAAAAGCGACAGAAATAAATATGCGTAAAATAAAAGAAAAGAGGCAACAAAATGAAAAACGACAAACTGTCAAATTATTCTTCTGAAAAGCTTTCGCTTTGCAGATTAAACGACACAATCCCCGACAGCGATTTTACAAAATACGGCGTGTATCGAGGACTTAGAGATAACAATGGAAAGGGCGTACTCACGGGATTAACCAAAATTTCTAAAATTGTATCCTTTAAAGAAGAGGACGGCAAGCGCATTCCCTGCGACGGCGAGCTTTGGTACAGAGGCTACAATGTCAATTCTCTGATAAAGAAATTCGGCAAGGATTTCGGCTTTGAAACTACAGCCTATCTGCTGCTATTCGGCGAACTTCCGAACGAGAATGAGCTTACAGCTTTTAAAGACGTTCTGAACGAAAGCTGCAAGCTTCCCGTCAACTTTACAAGAGATGTTATCATGAAAGCACCTACTGCTGATATAATGAATTCTATGACAAAGAGCATACTGACGCTCGCTTCCTATGACGACTGTGTAAACGGCGATGTGAGCAACAGTATTCGCCAGTGCATAAAGCTGATTTCTGTTTTCCCTATGCTGGCAGTATACAGCTATCACGCTTATAATCACTATGAAAAGGACGCAAGTATGTACATTCACCGTCCTCTTGAGGGGCTTTCAGCCACAGAAAATTTCCTTAGAATGCTTCGTCCGAACATGGAATATACCGAGCTTGAAGCAAAGGTTCTTGATATTGTTCTCTTGCTTCACATGGAGCATGGCGGCGGAAACAATTCTACATTTACCACAAGAGTTGTAACCTCCGCAGGTTCTGACACCTATTCCGCCATAAGCGCAGCTATGTCGTCGCTTAAAGGTCCAAAGCACGGCGGTGCGAATATAAAGGTTATGGATATGATGGACAACATCAGAGAAAATATTTCATCAAGTCAGGAAGAGGAGGAAATTGAAGACTATCTTAAGAAAATTCTTGACGGTGAAGCATTTGACGGCAAAGGCTTGATTTACGGCATGGGTCATGCGATTTATTCAGTTTCAGATCCAAGAGAAAGGGTTCTTAAATCCTATGTTGAACAGCTTGCCGCCGCCAAGGGCAGAGAAAAGGATATGGCGCTTTATAAAAATGTAGAAACGATTGCTCCAAAGCTTATAGCGCAAAAGCGCCATATATTTAAAGGCGTAAGTCCGAATGTGGATTTTTACAGCGGCTTTGTTTACGATATGCTAGGTATTCCCACAGAGCTTTATACTCCGCTCTTTGCCATTGCAAGAGTGGTAGGCTGGAGTGCTCACAGAATTGAGGAACTTGTCGGAATGAGCAAGATTATCCGTCCGGCATATATGAGCGTTATGGAACAAAAGGAATAAAAAAATGCGGTCGGGACAATTTCCCAACCGCATTTTAATTATACCAAATCGCTTAAACCAAGCGATGCCTGGTCTTAGCAGCCGCAGCCGTTGTTGCCGCAACCACAGCCACAGCCGTCCCAGCCGTTTCCGCAGCAGCAGAACAATACTACGAGAATGATAATCCACCAGCAGCAGTTATTTCCACACATAAAGAAAATCTCCTTACAACTAGATTTAAGCGTTTGCGCCGAACCTAAGCTCTTTGCAGCGGCTCATATTACAGATTATGCAGAAGATAAAAATGTGTTACTTTTTGTCTTTGCTGTGGAGTTTAATTTACTGAATGTCGTTTTCGTCAAACTTGTCGCCGCACTGCGGACAGAATTTCGGCGGGTGCTTAGGATCCTCAGGCTCCCAGCCGCATTTGTCGCACTTGTAAAGCGGTTCGTCGGCAGGCTTCTTAGCTCCGCACTCCATGCAGAACTTGCCTTTGTTGACAGTACCGCAGCTGCACGTCCAGCCCTGCGGCTTCTGCGGCTGAGGCTTTCCGCACTCCATGCAGAATTTGCCCGCATTTACCGCACCACATTCGCACGTCCATGAGTTTGCGGCAGGCTTAGGCTCAGGCTTTGCTTTTCCGCAGCCCTGACAGAACTTGCCCGTGTTGGTCTGTCCACATTCGCACGTCCATGAATCCGCACTGGTAACAGGCGTCGGAGCAGGTGCGGACGCTTGCTGTGCTTGCTGCTGTGCCATGTTGTTTTGCATTGTCTGATTGTAAAGGGTCGAGTCCATTGGTTGTCCCATCATGCCGCCGCCAGCCATGCCCATTCCCATAAAACCCGTCATTGCGCCAGCCGTATTTTCAGCGGCTGATTCACGAGCCTTGTTAATTGACATTCTGTCCATAGCGTAAAGCATACTCGGGTCGCTTCCTGCTGTGCGAGCCTCTTGAAATTTTGCAATTCTCTCCTTTGATTCATCGTCAACATTAAGCTCAATAGAAAGAGAGGTGAGCTGTATTCCCTTAGGCGTCCACTTGTCGTCAAGTACCTTGTTCATCTCGTCCGCAAGATCGTCAGCATATGCGATAATCTGATCGTAAGGTATCCTCTTTGCCGAAAGCTTTGAAATTGCAATTCCAAACTTCGGCTTCATGTCTGTCTTTATCTGACTGATAAACTGTTCGCCATCGCCGCTTGTTCTTGCAAACGGCTTTGAGATGTCGTGGATACAGTTTTCATAGAATGCACCTGGATCAAAAATCTTAAATTCAAACGAACCATGCCCCTGTGCGTTAAGGCTGAGATTCATCTCGCCATCGCGGAAAGGCACCTTGCCGAAGCCGATTTTGTTGTTTACCAGCGGCTTTAAATTTATATAGACAAGGCGCATTGTATGCGTCGCCTGACCGCCTGCGGTAAACCTATTTCCTATGTCCTTGATTGACGGTATCAGATCCTTAAAGCCGCTTCCTAAAATTGACGGAGCGGTTGCGCTGTCGTACTTGTAGTGTCCCGCCGCTTCATTGTCAAGCGCTACTACCATATCCCAGACCTTGCCGTCCTCAACCAAAAGAGCAGCCTGACCTATCGCAACGTCAAAGGCTGAACCGCTTGAAATGTAGTCGTTTGTGCCGTTGTTTACAGCCTTTCCTCTTAAAACCTTTGTCGCCGCAATGCACATTGTGTCCTGACTCATTCCGTCACAGCGGAAATACTCAACAACCTGATCGGACAGGTTTGAACCTACCGCCGAAGTAAACATTTTAATTAGTCCCATACCAAATAAATCCTTTCACTTTTATTATAGTTACCTAGTTCTTTTTATCTTGTTGATTTTCCAAGTACGTTCAACCGATGCGCTGATTTGTGCGCCGCAGTATTCGCAGACCTTTTCACCTAAGCTCTTTATTGGAGCACCGCAGTATTCACAGATAAGGCTTTCATTTTCGCCCTGAGCATTTTCAGCTAAATAATAAACGTACCTTGTTTCATAAACATATTGTGCCAAAGCCATTTTGTCGGTTGAATATTCAACTGCCGACTGCCATGTTATTACAGCCTCTTCGCCTGTTTTGCGGTAGTCGCTTATAACAGTCTTGTGAATCCGCACGTCCTTAAAAACGCTGTCCGCCAAAACCTCCAGCTCCAGCTCTCCCAAAAAAGCGTTTGTCGTGCAGTCCTCAAGCGAAGCTGAAACTCGGTGAGCGTTAAACGAAGCAAAGTATGCGCTAAGAGCGTTTGTGACAATTTCCCTTGCTATATCTGCGTTAAATTCAGGGAAATCCTTTGACAGGCGAACCTTCATCATTCCCTCGCTGCCTGAAACTGTGCGGGGAGTCGTCTGCGTCTGCTCGGTAACGGCTGAAATCTGATTTATCAGACTAGAAGCGTTTCTGAGCTGTCTTTTTACCTCCTTTACAGCCTGACGAACGGCAATTATAATTATTATCACCGTCACCAATACCACAACAGATGTTGCAAGTGCAGTTGTACTCATCATAACATACCTAATATTGCGCCTATAATGCTTCCGCCGATACCGCCTAAAAGCGAGTAAATTACAAGCTTAACCTTGTCAATAGGCAAGTTCCCTATAAATTTTCCCGTCTGACCGTTCATTGCAAAAAAGTACTTTTTGTCCTTATATGTCGTGTACAAAAGCCATGTCGGCAAAAGCACATATTCAGCATCGCTAAGCTTGATTTTCTTATCGTATCTACGTGAATTAACCTCGTCATAATTACAGCTTTTTTTCAACTCGTCAAGGGTTGTGTTCTCTATGCGTTCTCTTGCCCTTGCAAAGCATTTGTCCGAATCCTCGTCAAAGCGTTCAGCCAAAAATCCTGAAAGATACGCTGTGTTAAAATCAACCATCTGTGAATAATCAAACGGTTCAATTGAATCCATAGCGTCA
>X368_European_Ground_Squirrel__coassemble_37_pt1 | contig 21356 bp, 22 predicted proteins | sample X368_European_Ground_Squirrel__metabat2_low_PE_002 | metagenome-assembled genome bin X368_European_Ground_Squirrel
AAGCGCTGCAAGCGCATCTGTATTATCAGCTGCTTCAAGCGCCGCTATTGCTGCCTCAAGCTCTTCGATTTCAACTGCGTTTTGTGCATCGGAAGCGTCCTCGTCATCGAGAACTGCCTGAGCCTCGGCGATTATTTCGGTGAGCAGATAAACGCTTTCCTCAGTGTAGTCGCCGTCAACTAATGAATCGAGAACTGCTTGAGCCTCTGCAATTGCCGCCGCAAGCTCGTCGTCGGTTGCTTCATCTACTGTTTCCTGCTCAAGGCTGCTTGTATCATAAGTGTAGAGCAAATTACCATCTGCATCATAGAACTCAATGGAGGTCACATAAACGACTTCTGTAGTGCTGGTCCAACCTGTGAACGCCGCCTGAATTCCGAACGTATCACCAAGTTCAACTGTGTATGTGATGCTGCTGTTTGCAGATAGCGCTGTTGAGTCATAGTAGCTTGCGCTTGTATTCGCATACGTACCATATTCTGCATAGTAATTGCCATTTTCCGAAATTGAGAGTGTACCATAAGCAATCTGGTAGGTCGTTCCGGCAGAATCATTATCATATGAGATTACAACATATGCCGTGTCAGATACGTCCTCATCTTCGGGTATATCCTCATCTGTCACAATATAATTGTAATTATAATCTCCGTAGATAACTGCCACGTAGGTAGCTTCTTCTACAGCTTCGTCAACCTCAAGCGCAGCATAGGCTTCTGTCAACGCCTCGGTGAGAGCTTCGATGTCCTCCTCTGAGTAAGCGGTGCTTCCAGCAGCGATTTCGTCAAGAGCTGTCTGTGCGTTCTCGATAGCCTCTTGAACTGCTGCCCATGAGTCTTCGGTATAGTTGTCCTCGTCCTTAACGGTCATCTTAAGATTTATGTCGTCAAGAGTTTCCTGGAGTGTAGTTACCGCATCATCGCTCGCAACCTCTGTAAGTGCGTCGTAGGCGTCCGTTATTGCTGTAGCAAGCGCTTCAATCTGAGTTGCCGTCAGCGAGGATGTGCCATTTTCATAGTCTTCGACTTCTGCCTCTCCAGCTGCTATTGCTTCTTCGACAGCCGTCCAGGTTTCCTCGGTATAGTCACTCTCGTCAAGCTCATCCATTGCTGCCTGAACTGTTGCGATTGTTTCCTTAAGAAGTTCTATCGCATCGTCTACGCCCGCCGGCTCCAGGGCTTCAATTGCCAAAAGAATTGTTTCAGCAACCTCGCTTACAGAATCAAGCGTGTAGGTTGAGTAGCTGTCGGTATCGGCAACATACTCGTCCGCCGCCGCAATAGCCTCTTCGAGCGCCGCCCACGATTCTTCGGTGTATTCCTCCTCAACGAGCTCCGCCGCTTCATCTTCGGCGTCATCAATTTCTTGGAAAATGTAAATCAACTCTAAAGTTCCCGCTGAAATTGCGCTGCCTTTAGTGGAAAGCTTGCTGTATGACGCGGAATTAAATACATAAGCTGTACCAGTCGTATAGTTATTTGAATTCTGTCCAAACACTCCTGTAGTATGCCATCCTGTAACTGTACCTAAGAAATAAATTTCCACATTTTTTGCGCCGCAAAAAGCGTACTGGGTGAGATAGCTGCTTGTAATCGTAATATCCGGGTCATAAGTAACCGTGAAATCAGAAGCCCAATAGAAAGGATATGTTCCAAATGAAGTAACCGTGCTTGGAACATAAACTGTAAAGCCTGAGCTATAAGACAAAAAGTATGTTCCAATTGTGGTAATATTCGACGGGATCGTGATTTCGGACGACAGGGATGTACAATAGTTTAGAAAATAGTTTGGTATTGAAGTGAGTGTGCTTGGAATCTCAAAGCCTGTCAAAGAAGTACATTTATACATGAAATAGTTGCCTATACTTGTAATTGCCGAATCTTCAGGGAACTCGAAGGATGTCAGGCTTGCGCATCCTCGCAGGAAGCTAGCTCCGACCGATGTGACAGTTGCAGGAATATCTACATATTTAAGCGAAGTGCAGTCACTTAGGAAATATTCCCCAATAGTTGTTACATCGGTATTAACCGAATAGGAAGTTATTGATGTGCAGCCACTCAAGAAATATGTTCCGATTGAAGTGATCTCAGCTGGCAGAGTAAACGATTTAAGACTTGTACAGTTATACAAGAAGTAATTTGGTATAGATGTAAAGCTTTCATTGCCAGGAACTGTAACACTGGTTAGTGAAGAGCATGCGCCAAGGAAGTAAGTACCGATGCTTGTTACTGTATCGGGAACTTTTACTGTCTTAATGCTGTCACAGCCATAAAGGAAGTAATTTGGCAATGATGTAACGCCGCTTTCAAAAGTTACGGAAGTGAGACTATCACAATTTCGGCAGAAGCTGGCGCCTATTGTAACATCGGCAGGAACAGTAATAGAGGTTATGGATGTTCCAGAAAGGAAGTAGGTGCCGATGCTTGTAATACCATCGCCGATTTCAACGTTCGTGATTGACGAACAATTATACAGGAAGTAGTCCGGAATTGCAGTAACCCCACAACCATCCTCAATGATGAGAGTCGTCAGACCCGTACAGCCATATAGGAAATTAGTGCCGAGTGAATTGATATTCGCCGAGATAGTAAAGGTTGTAAGGCTTGTACAGCCATACAGGAAATAATTAGGTATACTTGTCAAGCTGCTGGGTAAAGTATAGGAAGTAAGCGAAGTGCAGCTGCGCAAGAAATTTGTTCCGATTGAAGTAAGGTTATCGCCTCCGTCAACCGATACAACGCCTGTACAGTCTTGGAGGAAATAATCTCCAATAGTTGTTACAGAACTAGGGATAGTATACGATGTCAAGCTTGAACAACCGGCCAAGAAATAGTTGCCTATTGTTGTTAATTCACCTTCAAACGTAACAGAGGTAAGACTTGTACAATTTCTCAAAAAACTAACTGGAGTTGTTGTTATATTCTTTGGTATAGTAACAGAGGTAAGACCTGAACAGCCATAAAGGAATTGTTCGCCGATAGATGTCAAGGATTCCGGTAAAGTTATCGAAGTAAGCGATGAGCAGTTACTCAGGAAAGAAGTCCCTACTGTTGCCAAATTGCTTGAAAGCGTTATGGACGTCAAAGCGGTACAGCCATATAGGAAATAAGTGCCGACCGACGTTACGGTATCTGGAATCGTTATACTTTCAAGAGAAGTAGCTTGATAAAGGAAAAAATTGCCAATAGATGTAAGTCCGCTGCCGATTGAAACGCTCGTAACAGAGCTTAAGCCATAAAAAGCTTGCTCGCCGACAGACGTTACACTATTCGGAATAACAAGGCTCGTAAGCGAAGTAGCCTGTCTAAACGCATATTTTCCTATAGTTTCAACGGTAGATGATAAGCTAAGGCTTGTTAAATTAGTAACTCTGTAGGTTGAATTGAAATAGAAAGCATATGCGCCAACGCTCGTAACACCCTCAGAAATGGTAACGCTTGTAATAGACGAATAATAGCTTGTAAGCCAAGGCGCTCTTGTGCTAGTAGACGAGCCGTAATCAGCCATAGCGCCCGTACCGGAAACAACGAGCGAACCGTCGTCATAAAGAGTAACGGTAGTGTCGCCTGAAGTCCAGCTAGCTGTTTCTGTTGCGGCCAAAACGGCAGTTTCAGTTGTTTCCTCCTCGACAACCTCGCCAACAGCGCTTTCCTCAACCTCTTCAGAAGCGTCGTCGCCCTCAGTCGACACGGATAACTCATCCGATGCTGAAGCGGTAGATGCTGTGTCGGTTTCTTCATCCGCGCTGGCAAGTGAGGACGGGAGCATAGTTGATGCAATACCCGCTGAAATCAGCACGGACAAAATTTGTTTTGCAAATTTCGGTTCCATAGTAAATCTCCTTTTCAAGATAAAGTTTTACAGAACTTAACATTATGTTCTGTCATAACGAATAATACATGAGCCGCTATCCTAAAGGAAGTGTGTTTAAAACATACAAATATTTTCAAGAATAGACGATCCATTTATACAGTTTCATTATAACACAAAATTTCTGAATTGTCAAATACCCCCCCCCCGACCATATTTTAACATTTAAAATGCAGGGAAAACTCTCGAAATCCTTGAAATCAACGATAAAGCTGACCTCAATAAGCCAATTTCTTTGCCAAAAGCGGTTTAATATTTTTGTAAATTTTCTGTAAACGTTTTCGTAAGGAGCCTTAGCAAGTTACAGATCGAGCTGTCGCACTTTTTCAATTGTAAACAATTTGTTAAATCTGAAATTTCTCGTTAAAACCTCTTGACTTTTTTAAAAAACCATGATATTATTTAAACAACGTTAGAACACGTTTTAGAAATATTTGAATATTAAGATTTGTTTTCTAAAAAACAAAGTAAAGGACTGATGTTATGGCTAATCACAAGCTGGGCGCACATCATGATGAAACTAAAAACCAGATATTATATGTTGCGGCGCGAAGCTTTCTTGACAATGGGTACAACAATACCACAATTCGTGAAATCGCAAAAGAAACGGGATTTAGCAGCGGAACTATAACAAATCTTTACAGCGGAAAGGAGGAAATGCTAAGCGGGTTAGTTGCGATTGCTATAGAAAAGCAGTTCGAGGTGACGAATAAGCTGCTGTACGGTAAGACGGATGACAAGATTATGTTTTACGCTGCCGAAACGGCGCTGCAGCTGCACATTTGCGAGCTTAACGAAAATTTACGAGAAGTATACATGGGAGCGTACTCGTTTGAGGTGCCGTCAAAGCTTTTGCATAATGCGGTTGCCGATAAAATGGAGTATGTGTTCAAAGAACAGTTCCCAGGACTTGCAGCAAAGGATTTCTATATACTGGAGCTTGCTTCCGGCGGAGTTATGCGAGGGTACATGAGCGAGCCTTGTTCAATGTGGTTTACGATGGAGCAAAAGGTACGAGCGTTTTTAGAATGTTCGCTTGCTATCTATCGCATATCTGAGGAAAAAATTAAAGAGGCTTGCGAGTTTGTTAAGCAGTTTGACTTTGAGAAAATTGCCCGTCAAACTGTAGATGAGATCATTGAGTATTTGGACAAAAAGAAAAAGGAGCTTGAATAATTATTTTTATAAAGGAGGCGTTTTTTTATGAAATGCAAAAGGATTTTAAGTTTATTGACAGTAGTGGTTATTTGGGTATGTATGCTGCCAAGCGGAGTGTTTGCGGCAGATATAGTATCGGGATCTGGTTGGGTAATAGATGAAGATGGTTTACTCACTATCACAAGCGATTCCGGCATGACAGATTGGGTCGATAATCGTTATGAGTACAAAGATTATGTTAAATCAGTTTATGTAAGTAGATTCGTAACATCGATTAGCAATTCGGCATTTTACAATTGCCAAAATCTTGAGCGTTTTGATTTCGACGGCAGTGGAAGCATTGGTGATTCTGCATTTAGCTATTGCACAAGCTTGACCTCAATTACTATTCCAAGTAGTGTGACAAGCATTGAGAGATTTGCTTTTAACCATTGTGAAAGCTTGACCTCGGTTACTATTCCAAGTAGTGTGACAAGCATTGGGGAAGCGGCTTTTAACTATTGTGAAAGCTTGACATTGGTTAATATTCTGAGTGGTGTAACAAGTATTGGTAATAATGCTTTTTACCATTGCACAAGCTTAACTTTGGTTACTATTCATAATAGTGTTACAAGCATTGAGCATGATGCTTTTTCCTATTGCACAAGCTTAACATCTGTTACTATTCCTGATAGTGTGACAACTATTTCGGAAAGTCTGTTTGCTTATTGCACAAGCTTAACGTCGGTTACTATTCCTGACAGTGTGACAAGCATTGAGAAAATTGCTTTTTACAAGTGTGAAAGCTTGACCTCAATTACTATTCCAAGTAGTGTGACAAGCATTAGCGATAGTGCTTTTAGCCAATGCACAAGTTTAACATCGGTTACTATTCCAAGTAGTGTGACAACCATTGGTGATGGTGCGTTTACCTATTGTTCTTCACTAGTCGATGTCTACTACAGCGGTTCATCAAGTAATTGGGATTCAATAACAAAAGCCTCTTCAATCGGCACTATAGAAGATGCTTTTTATCACTTTAACAGCAATACAGAGCATGATTACACTGTTAGTGTTGAATACGATTGGAGCATAGATGACAGCGGTGCATCATGCGATATAATTTTAACCTGTTCTGAGTGCGGAAGCACAATGACTTTGGGCGGAGTTATAGAAACGGTTAGCGAGAATAACGAAGCTACTTGTGAACAAGCAGGCGGCACGCTTTATAGCGCAACGGCTAGCTTTAATAATAAAACCTATTCGGATCAAGCTTATTCTATTGCTGCGCTCGGTCACACCTACGAAGCGACAGTAACCGACCCGACCTGCACGGAAAAGGGCTACACCACCTACACCTGCTCCGTCTGCGGCGACAGCTATACTGCGGATGAAACTGAAGCAGCTGGACACATTTACGAGTCAGAGGTTACAGAGCCTACTTGCACTGAAACCGGCTACACAACAAACATCTGCACAGTTTGCGGAGAGGTTCACATCACCAACCTAACGGCTGCGCTCGGTCACACATATGAAGCAGTAGTAACCGACCCGACCTGCACAATGTCAGGCTATACGACCTACACCTGTGATACTTGCGGACACAGCTACATAGCAGATCTCACAAATGCTCTTGGTCATACAACCGAAACCCAGAACGCAAAAGCGGCGACCTGCTTAAAGGACGGATATACAGGCGATGAGGTCTGCACCGTTTGCGGCAAGACTATAAAGAGTGGAGAAGCTATTGATGCAACGGGACATGACTACGAGTCTATTGTAACTGCTCCAACCTGCACAATGTCAGGCTATACGACCTATACCTGTGATACTTGCGGACATAGCTACATAGCAGATCTCACAAGTGCTCTTGGTCACAGCTACACTACAAAAACGATAGCGCCAACCTATGCGGCAAAGGGATACATGCTCCACACCTGCTCGATTTGCGGAGATTCGTACAAGGACAACTATACAGCTAAAAAGACTGTTTCAACTGTGTCGGTAAAGTCGGATTATACATCTACTACCTCAGCAGTAAGAATAAACTGGACTAAAGTATCGGGAGCTACAGGCTACAGAATCTATAGATATAATACAAGTAACAAAACGTGGGAAAAGGTGAAAACCATTAAGAATGGTTCAACCACCACCTATAAGCAAACTGGACTTAAGGCTGGAACCACTTACAAGTATAAAGTCAAGGCTTACGTAAAGTATAACGGCACAAACTATTGGAGTACATCCTATAGCTCTACGATAAAAACCTCCACCAAGCCTTCCCAGGTAACGATCAAGTCAGCCAGCAAATCTAAGACAGCTGCTAGAATCAATTGGAATAAGGTTACTGGAGCTAACGGCTATCAGGTACAAAGATACAACAGTACTACAAAGAAGTGGGTAACGGTAAAGACCATAAAAAGTGGAACGACACTTACCTACAAACAGACTGGACTTAAAAAGAACACAGTTTACAAGTACAGAGTTCGAGCCTACAGAATTATCAACGGCAAGAGAGTTTACGGCGCTTGGTCTGAATCTAAAAAAGTTACTACAAAGAGCTAAATCTAAATATCAAAGTGCGTAGCAGCATTAAAAGAAGATTTGGGTGGAGTCTTCATTAAGCCATCAAACGGCAGTGACCTCCCCACTCTTCCCACTGCAGTGCATTCAGCCAGGGCTTTTGATGACGGAACTCGATATGCTCTCCATCTGCTTAATCAACGATATGTATGCTGAAAGCAGGAATGACGACTGCAAAGTATGCCGAGATTGCCACGCAGGATGATTATGATAAATTCTAACAAAAAAACAGACAGTCCCTTAAATGCGAGACTGTCTGTTTTATGATTGTCCTGCGCAGAGTTGTATGCCTTGCAGCAGTACACGGCAAATGAGATGGACTCCGTGATGACCGCTGTGATAAGGGAGTAGAGTGCATCAAGTTTCTGGAACCGATACATGACCACCATGCTGTAGATTTCGACCGCAGTGCAATTGGCAAATATATATGCCACGATGATTTTTGTGGTGGTCGGGAACTTATCATCCGCACCCTCCTCCTTCACCATGCCATCCTTTTTCATCCTTACCTTCCCAATCTCAACAATACCGCCCTGAGCGTCACTTTTCTTCGCCGCAGGTGTTTCCCCCAAAACGGAGGTAGTCTCTTCGCAGTATTTCTGGCGTTCCTTTTGTGTTTCGCCCACACGCCTCATGCGTACATCGTTTAAAATTTCCGTCAGCATATAATCTAAAATACACGCAGGCATTTGTGCCTTGTTGATTTCAATGATAATTCTTTCCCTCCTTATTCAAGACTCGTCACCATCAATCCCTTGTGGAAAAGGATTGTCTTGTAATAAATTTTTGAAATCGTGCTAAATGAGTAATTCGTCCAGCTTGCGGAGCCATCGTCAAAATCAATACTCAAATCGCCCACCAGTTTGTGGCTGTCCCACTCCCAGTCGTATATAAAACTGTATAGTTCCGCTCGCCCCGTAATAGTAGCTGCTGGTGGCATAGTTAATGTTGAAGTAATCAGCGGTTCCCTAGATATCAAATCTTTTTACGGTCAACACTCAACAATGCTCGCAGTATTATAACAAATATATTATACTATATTTTCTTGATTTTGTCAAATATGGTATGCTCATGGGCACGGAAAGGCAAGTTGAAAACAGACATTTGGTTTAGTGCATATTCGTTGTATATTAGACTTCAAACAGAGTTCATCATCAGCTTTGACAACACACCGTTTTGTTTAAAAGCAACAACACCTATAATATCCGTTAAGATAAGAATAATTTTTGCTGTCCATTTGAGTGCAGAATGTAATTTTCTGTTTTCTGTAGATTTTTTTATGTATCCGCCTATCGTCCGACAGTGCAGACCAATATGAACAGACATAAGTACCAGTGTCCACGAGCCGCTGAATACATGAACGGAGCGTATTTGATACGATGCCGAAATATTAAGAAATGAAAAAGCATATCTTGATATTATAACCGCCAAAACAGCATTGACAGACATCATTACCAACAGCAATATATCCGTAATTGAAATAATTGCCCTTACAGTATTGTATTTACCTTTCAAAAAAACGCATAAAGCCTTCTGTTCAGGATATTGTTAATTATCACCAGACAAAAAAGCGTAATATACAGATATTCGTGCCATACATTGCCGATAAACTGATACACCATCATCAGCACCTTAAGTACGCTCATTGCAGAATTCCACAATAATCCTGAATTTCATCTTATTCTGCATTGCTTAAGTCGAGTTCCTCTATCCATGACTGCACGGAACTCTCTGCTGACGATATATCGCTTGAGTAGATGGACAGACCGTTATCAATAACCGGTGCTCCCGAAGCGACACTCTCTATCTTACTTATTGTTCCGCTGAATCCACTGCTGTCAGAGGTTAGGAACGCGTACACTGTCTTTCCTGTAAAATCATAGCTTTCAAGGAAAGTATATATTGCCATTGGGGCATATCGCCTCACCAGTACAGATAACCAAAAACATAGTGCCATAAGATGCCCATGCTTCCTCATCAATGCTGTCCATTAATTTCAGACGAGCCTGTTTGCTCTTCTCTTGTTCATTTCTGTCGGACATTTCGATGTAGGCGTCCGAATATTCATCTGTTACGGTAACTCTGAAAATATCTCCGCCGGTTTCTTCCTGAATACTCCTTGCCACCATCTGTGTATTTCCGCTGTAGGAAAAATAAACCACCAAAACCTTACTTTCTCCGCTGAACGCACTTTCAGCATTCTGATCTATCGGATTTACCATCAAATGCTGAAAAAGGTTGACTAATGTTCACTCCATAATTTAAGAATCATAGACTGGTATCCTACATTGTGGTAAAGGTATTTCGAACTGCTCCTTGCCATGTCTGCAAGACTGCCTTTATCAACTGCAATATATCCCTATCCCTTTGTCAGTGACAGTCTGCGTCTCCACACAAATATCTCAAAATCATAAATCAGATGATATTTTATCACGAGAGATTTTGCTTTTTGGTTAATGCGCTGTATTCCGTCATGCTGATTGATTTCACTTTCAAAGCGGAATATAAGAAACTCGTTTTGAATTTCCACTTTTTTGATTACGCAATCGTGAAGACACGAAATCATAGGGTAAGTATCCTGATTAAGCTGATATTTAACTACCATCCAATCCACCTCATAAATTCCGATTTGTACTCTCGCACGACAATCAGTATACCACATTACAATGAGAAAAGAAATCGTTCGCCACATTCTATCTGTAAAAATTCTATCAATTTCAGCGTTTTCCATTCTCAATGCGGTTCATAATAAATCAATCAGCTTTCCTGATACAAAGCTTGAACGGGGGATGTTTTTTTCATCAGAAAATATGGTGTAAAACCACAAACCAACAGCAATAGCGTGCAAAGAATAACAGTAATTAAAATATTTATAGTTGTGACAGCAGTTTCGTAGGAATAATCAGATATCATTTTTACAGTGAAATATCCGCTGAGAACAAGCAGGGATATTACTATTGAAAAAGTTATATAGAGAATGTTAATCAGCGAGCATTCCCTCCACGTTGAACCGCATATGTAAAATATAGCGAAATGCCGTCTGTAATTTAAAATATTAAGTATTGTGTTCGAAATAAGACCTACAACACCTATAAGAAGCAAAAATACTGCTGTCGGCAGGTATTGAATCAGTGCAATTCTTATTTGCTCATTTGTTTGTTCCTTTAATTCGTTTTTATCAGTAACATATCCATACTGAGAAAGTGTATTGATATTTTCTAACAGTAAAGAATCAGACAAGCTTGAATCAAAGATAATTACACAGTTTTTATTTGACGCATAGATAAAATTCTCGTCAACCAATTGCGTAAGTGCTGTTTGTGAACAGTAAATCAAAGGACTCATATCATTATCTGCAGCACAATACTCTCGTATAAGGTCAAGAGAGCATAGATCATCACCTGACGTGCCAAGGTTAAATTCATATGCCGGATCATCTATAATACCACATACCCTAACGGTGATTGAAGCATCATCAGACAAAATAAGCTCGAAGGTATCCGAAACCTTTAAGGAATTAGAATCTTGAGAGATTACTACATTTAATACACCGTCGTCTGTTGAATCGTCATACCACCTTCCTTCACTTAATGGTATTTCGATTTTGTTAGCTAAATATGAATCCAACGTTCTTATAGATATATAATCTTGTGATATTAGTGATGTATCTATATATCCATCGACAGCCAAGGGTTCGACAGTTCTTTCAACTCCATTAATTTCAGATAAAGCCTTTTGACGTATTTCATCCGTTGACATAAGATCTTCAGAGGAAACGTCATCTGACATTCTAACTGTAATCTCGGTATCCTCAGGCTGAAAATAAAGATAATTTAGGTCATCAATGTTCTTAACAATATTATAAGAGCTCAGATTACTTACAACGGTATTAATCATTATGTTAAAGGTGATTAATGAAAGCGATAAAAGAAAAGTAATTATCAAAAAAGCGCTCAGACGATCTCTTATAATCTTATATGTTATTTTAATCAATTTTTTCACCCCTTATTTGCCTGCAGCTGCTTAGGAGTTTGTGAACAATAGGATATAATCGTTGGAACAAAGGCGACAAGCAAAATAAGAAAAAAGACAAGGCTTATTGCAAGCATTCCTATATTAGTTAAGCGATAAACATAGGTATAATCATTTATGATATATTTTTCCAAGAAAAACCGATAAATAAGCAGTGCCGCTATAAATGGTGCTATCGTAAGTATTAAAAGCTCAAAAAGAAAAATACAAGCCCCCTTAAGCTTTGTACATCCACAGATTTGATAAATAGCATAGGTGTTTTTCCTGCGTCTCAGCAAATAGCTATATAAATACGAGATATTAATCAATGACATAGCAACAAGTGCAATTGTAATGTAAATGCTCGAATTTGAAGCATAATCAGAAAAAACATCAGTGCCTTCAGGAACAGTAATCTGAGCATCAGGAAAAAGCCCAGACAGCTCAGTGTATAGACTGTTCTTTTTTGCAGCTGTAGGAGGATGCTTTAATATCACAGTAACCTCAGAAATATTTTTCAAATTACTAAGCGAAGAAAAATTCACCTCACAACGATCTACATAATTCATTTTGCCCACAACTAAATAATCAACATTTTGTATCGTAACCGTGCTGCCAATTTCTTCTCCGCCAAAAGTCGTTAATGTACCAATGATTATTTGATTACTATCGTCCTCTTTAAAATAGCTTCCAAACGAGATATTTGTACCGCTGTTCTCATAATAGGCATAAATATTTGCATCGTCGTTATCAAGAGTAATTCTCACATTGTCTACTCCTGAAATTTTATCCGCCTTTATAACAGAATCCTCTATATTCGAATAATTGATAACATCGTCAAAGGAAACGGTAAAAGAAAGCTTTGAAATATCAAACGTTTCCTGCTCTCTGACAGTTGAAATACAAGAGCCGAGAGAATAAAACAAGGTAAGAATTGATACAAATATGCTGATTGTAAAAATTGCAACCACCAAAAAATGATTTTTAATTAAAGCGTAAATATTGCTTTTCATTATCTGCAACATATTTATCTGTCCTTATTTTATCATTTATAGTATTTATTAATTCGTTACAATATTTAGTGTAACATAGAATCTATAAAATGTCAATTTCTATGAAAAGCTTTTTCACTTGTTTACAGAAAATTTACAATTTGTAAAAATATATCTCTAAAAAATATCCTCTCCCCACACCTCAATCATAAGCTGCTTTTGCTCTTTGAATTTATCCAGACTAGCATTAAAAAGCTCTATTTCCTCACTGCTGTAATCATCGGATAATTCAAGATTGCTGTCAACCTTAAATTCGTGAGTATCATATTCGGTTTCATACCCTCTGTCTGTCATGCCTTCAAATGTAATCTCATCACAGAATGCAATTATTTCCTTATTTCCAAGCAATGATATGTCTATCTCTAAACCTTCACCCGAATTATCGTCACTTTTAGCAACAGAGCAATATATCTTATATTCAAAATCAAGATAATTTACCGGAAAAGCTATATAACAGTACATGCCAGTTTCCTCATCCTTTGAGCTCATATCATAAACATCATCATCCTTATTCATGAGATAGGAAAACGCATTAAAGCCATCAAGCCCTAATGCTTCAGCCTTTTTTGCGCATACAAACTGTAAAAATATAAGCCAAACTATATTTAACAAAATAAATATGACAACTGCGCCTAAAATGCAAATGAAAATTATTCTCCGAACTTTTTCCTTCACAGTCATTTCTTTAAATTCCATAACAATTTCTCCTTTGTACCAAACTGAATTTATTTTTTCATTATATATTATATTACAATTATCTTTCCAAGTCAAGTGAAAATTAAACTTTTTCATTTAAATAATTCATTCAGAATTTTTTAAAAACATTAAGCTTTTGATTGGTCTTCATACTATGAAAGCATTTACCGCTAAAAATCTCAACCTGTTTCTTTGAACCGTCAAGGTTTAATCCCTCCGTGCGGTAAATCACACATTCGGACGTGCAAACCTCATCAGGTACAAGCGTTGGGAACCTCATCACATCAACCCCTTATAGCACAAGCCCGTCTGCAAAAGCACCGAGTACGCTCTGCCGAGTATTATTATACCACCAAATTCAAACACCTTTGAGCGGTCAAAGCTCATTGATACACCGCTTATAGAGTAGCTTGACAGTGGGGAGTTAATCAGCTCGTCATTGTCATACTCAAATTGTAATTGCAAGGCGCAGGCGAGCTTGATTTTTTCCTGTTGAAATTCCGTGAGGTTTTCAAAGCCTTGCTCTGTAATGCGGTTGAATGTCAGCCTGTCAATGTCGGACTGCGCTCTTTCAATAAGTGTGTTAAATTCGTCCTCCGTGATTTCGCTGTCGCTCACTATTTCCGCAAATTCGTCATAAGTCAAATACAAGCTCGCTCACCTCACTTTAAGACTTTTTAGCAGCTGCTTTCAACTTCTTATTCTCCTCAACTACCGCTTCATATTCGCTATACTTAACCGTAGTTTTAGGGCTTACTTCAATAACCTTACCCTTATCATCAGTAATAGTATACCCTTGAGCTAAGTATGAAGCTTTCTGTGCCTCAGTTATCTTGTGAACCTTATTCTCCTTAACTGCTTTCATTGCTTTCACCTCGCTTAATTAGCGTTGATAATACAGCCGTCAACCATAAGCTCGTCAATCGCAAATGTGCCGTTATACTTGCGGTTCTGATAGAGATAGTTATCACTTGTACGGCTATCTGAACCAGGAGCAAATAGGTGTATATAAGAATACTTGTCTCTTGAGACCTGGCACTCAGGGTCAATGAGAATGTAGTTAATCTGTAGAGCAGTTGCGTCTACTACACACCCGTCTGTGAAGTCATAAACGGTCTTAAATCTTGCGCTTGGTACAGTTACAATGTTTCCAATGTCGTCAATGCTGTGTACACGTCTGTCAATGCTTCCTGCATTGCCTGAAACGTCAAGAGTACGGTAAATGCCCTCTGCGTTCTTAAGCAATGTGCGGAAAGCCGGCGTGCAGAAAAGTACTACCCTGTCAAGCGGTACTCCTGCGTCCTCCATTGCTTCAAGGTTAGCGTCAAAGTCTGCAAGCACTGTGTCTGTAGTGAGTACATCTGACTTAATTGTAGCGCCTACCCTTTCGGCTTCTGAATAAATCTTAGAAAACGTGTAGCTGTCACGTTCGGGAATTGCCTGCGTGGTCTCAAATCTCTTCTGAATGTTCGCAAGAGATACGACTGTGTCGGTTTCGTCAAAGTCCATAGGGTCAACCACGAACTCGATTGAGCGGTCATGGTCTAGGGTCTTTGCCTCATAGTCAGCTGTATAGCTGCCTTGTGTAAAACCGAGCGAACCTCTTGCGTGGTCTACATATCCCGATACGCTAAGTGTCGGTATGTGAATTGTCTTGCCACCTTTTACCTGAATGTCGCCGTTTGATTGATAGAGCAAATCGGAAACAGATTCCTGTCCATAAAGCTCTCTCAACTGATTGCTGAAAATTTCAGCATAGTTTACTGTGTTAGCCATAAATAATTACCTCCTAACAATTACTTCTTCTTAATTCCGAAAGCCTTTGAAAGCTTTTCATCGTCTGCCTTTGGCTTTTCACTTGTGTCAGCTCCAACCTTAAAGCCGCCCTGCGATTTTCTACCGTTGCCTTGCGCTTTCATATCGGGGTACTTCTTAACCACCGCTGAAAGAGCCGCATTGACGTCTGCCGCCTTACCGCTTTTAACATAGCTTTCAGCCATTGCAACAGCGTCCTCGACATACTCGCCGCCGATACCTAACTGCATTGCCACTATCTGTGTTTTAAGCTGCAAAATTTCCTCGTCCTTCGAGTCTACCGCCTGTTCAACCTTAGGCTTGTCCTCTGATTTTTCGGGCTTGTCTTCGGTTTCACTCTTAGACTTGTCCTCATTCTCACCCTTGTCCTCGGTCTGTTCTTTAGGCGCTTCGGTTCCATCCTTATCCTTTTCTTCAACCTCGGGTGTCTTCTTCTCCTCAGTTTCGGTCTTTTCCTCCGTCTCTGGAGCTTTCTTTTCCTCTGCCATTGTGTGTCTTACCTCACTTTCTAAAAAATTGTATTATTAAAACGCTCACGGTTTACCGCAAGCGTTTGTTGACTTGTAAATAATTTTGCTATACTCGTGTCTTTTATTACCTCGCTTATCACCTTGTACATAACCACACTGTAAAAAGTGCTGTAGCAAAGCTTATGAACACATTCCAAATAAAGCTTATGATTGCTTTATTCTGCCGCTCAATTTTTTCATCAAATTCTGTTTGCTTTTTGTTTGACATTGTGTTATCCTCCTTTTTTTGGCATAATTAAAACCGCTCTCAAATGAAAGCGGGTTTATCAATATTTTTCTATTTCATTTTCAGCACAATCAAATAATTTCCATGTTCCACCGTATCCAGTGTTAATATTTTTTTTATTGCTTTCAACGACAAAAACCTTTTTTTCATTGATATTTGAAATATCAACGATAGTTCCTATAATGCCGCTTTTTTTGATTTTAACCTTTTCATAAAGTGTAAACATCTTAATCGTCCTCTCTATGTGCAGTAATTATTCTTGGTACGCTTTCGGGCGTGTCCTTTTGCCAAACTGTTCTAAAACGTTTTTTCTTATTGACGCCTAAATCTGCAAAAATACTAAATTTTTCAGTTCCATTTTCAGAAACTACTTTGTCAACGGCTTTGCTATAATCAAACACGCTTTTAAAGTCTTCTTCAAGTCGTTTAGCATCATTTTCTGTATAACCAACATCAAAAAAGTCATTTGAATGTTTAGCACCTGATTTCAAAAAGAAGTTATTAGTTTTATCAGTGTGTATTTCACATTTTCTATTATCAATTATACTACTCTCTCCGCCCTTTGTCAAGTTCTCTGTATAAACCTTTTCCCTAAAATAATCTCTCTTAAGCACATCATCATTAGCCTTGATAAACTCTGAAAGCTCCTTTTGTGCCTTTTTTCGCTGTTGAGTATACAGCTTAGCTTGTTCGGGGTCTATCGTGCCTATTTCAAGCCTTTTGTATTTGCGGATTTTGCGCTCAAGATAACGTTGGTGCTGTTCAAGCTCACGCTGCTTCTTTATCTTGTCTTCGGGTATCGGTTTAGAAATTTTGGTTTGTCCCTGTATGTAGAGTGACATTGTGTGCCTGCAATTTGGGTGAAATAAGCCGCCTCTTATCGCAGCTGAAAGCAAAGGAAATTGCTCGCCGCAGTAGTTTGAAATTCCTGTGTTTCCGTCATTTTCGCCGTGCCATTCAGTGAACACATCATCTATGTAAGGCTTGCCCTGCCATGGTTCGCAGGTCTTTGAACAACCGCCGTATTGAGATATAAGAACCGTGTCATAGCCGAGTTCGTTAAACGCTTTTGCTCGCCCTTGAAGTGTTGCCCTGTTTGATGTCGTTCTGAGTGCCATTCGCACATAGTCAGCAATGTTTATCCGTCTTCCATCAGAGTAAATTATACTGTTAATTCCAACACTTAGAAAGTCCCTTGTCGCTGTGTCTATCGCTTGGTTAAGCGTCATTTCACCGCTTGCCATTGCAAGCTGAACACGGTTTAACGTTTGCCTGTAAACATCGTCCATGTTTCGCACCGCCGCAGTCTCAACCGTCTTTTCAATGCTTGTAATATCCTCAATAAGCGAGTTCATTTTACTCTCGTTTACACCGAAAAAATTTTCAGTTTTAGGCTCGTCCGTGCGCTCGCCGTCTAAAGCTTCACCCTCGGCAAACTGCTCACTCATAAGCTGTCTTGTCTGTTCGTCTATTATGTCGCTGTATTCGCTCATCACCGCCTTGTTTTGCTTGCGAAAGCTATCAAAGCTTTTAAGCTTTTCAGCTTGCCATGCACTCCAATTAAAGCCCTCTTTCTGCTCCTCTTGCTTATGCCTTGCAAGGTTGCACTTAAGATTAGCTATGAGCCTAAACTCAATCTCTTCAAATATTTTAGCTATATCTGTATATTTAAGCAAGCTCATCACCAACCGCAGGCTCGTTCATCTCCGTTAAGCCCTTTTCTCGCATAATGCGCTTAACCTCGTTCGCTTTCCAATCGTCCTCTTTGCTGCTCCCCCAAAGCTCTTCAACCTGAGTTTGCACGCTCATAATGCCGTATGTACTCGCCTTGCCCACCGTCTCAACCCTGGTGTCAAAATCAGGCGCACCATATTCGCCAAAGCTTACAGTAACATCATAGTCCTTGACTTCTCTGCCGTTCATGTTGTCAAGCGTCTTGAAGTAAGCGTCAATAACTATCGGTAAAACATTTTCAAGAGCGCCTGTAATCATGTTTCGGGTATTTCCTGTTACGTCCTTTTTCTCTCGCTGAGCGTCCGCACTTGACATTTTGCCAATGTCAATTCCGAGTGTAGCAGGTGAAACAAGCCCCTGCAAGCACATAAGTAAACAGTTTGAATAACCGTTTACAAAAGCCTCGTACTTAATATCTGGCTGAACAATTTCAATCCTTGGACGGTCTGCCGTCTCGCTTAACGGGCTGTCTATCGTGACAAATTCTGTGCCAAACGAATTAACACGCTTAAGTCCTCCTGTTTCGGGGTCTCTCGGTATCATTGTTTCGGGTATGTACTTACTAACACGTCCTGCCCTTATAGCGTCCCACCATTGTGAAATAACCTCGTCAAGTGCGTCAAAGCAGTCGGACTTACCGCCGTCAAATATGCTTTTTCCCCTGTTAGGATATTTCTTTGAAGCATAGAATTTAAGCGGTATTGCCATTATGTAGTCACCATCAAATTCAACTCTTCTCGGTATGCCCTCAAGCTGTGGCAGCATTTGCTCCTGTTCTATGCCGTATGCGTCAAGTAAGGCGCTTTCAATATACCCTTTGCCATAACGCTCTTCAAAGAAAAGCGTCCTCCACTTATCCTTAATTGGAGTGCGGAAAATAACCTCGTTTAATATTCCCCTTGTGCAGCAATATTCTACTCTATCCGCTCCAACAAATTCAAGTATAGGCTTGTTTGAAATCTCACTGTCAACCGAAAGCTTAAAAGCCCCGTCACCGTCAACAAGTGTGTCTGTAATAGCCTTGCTAAGCACGTTTGCAAACTGCTGTGTTTGCTCGTCAAAGATATTTTGCGCCTTAGCATCGCTAATTTTTGCTCCGTCAAAATCCGAACAAACCATAAAGCTTAATGTGTCTGCGATTATAGCAGGCAGTCCGCTATGAATTTTGCGTATTTTCTCATTAGGCGGTACACTTCCCCAAAAGGACGAATTAACACCGCTCACCTGGAGTTGATGAAAAAATTGAAAAAGTTCCTCGCTGTCTCCTCTATACCATATTTGCGAACGCAAAACATCAGTGTTGAATGTTGTTTGCTCGTTAAGCACTATTGTCTGTTCTACTGCTGGTACTACCTCAAGCCAATTTTGAAGCATTGATTTCACCCTATTTCCTATACTAAGTTTCATTCTTTATGTCTCCTATCCTATCCTTAAACGGTAGCCACGCATATTGACATGAGTTAATCAAATGGTCGTTTGCGTCCTCTGGCTCGTATTTATCCTCTCTCCACGAATAAGTGTTAAGCTCTTGTATGTAGCCTTTACAATGCTCCAATACAAGAAAATCTCCACCTGCGAGCCATGCACTTTGCAAGTGGATTCTATCAATTATCTTAGTTTTCTTGAAGGCAGGCATAAAGTTATATATAGCACCGCTTAAACGCTTGTATTTTTTACATTCAAGCACGGTCGCTTGGTCTGCACTGTCAATATACACATCTCTTGAAAATCCCCATTCAAGGCGGTTTTTTTCTAAGAAGTCTATGAATATCTTCGGTATATCTGAGGGAGTTAGCGGCACTTTCAAATCTCTGTTGTTATACGTCTTTTCATCAAGCAAAACGCACTTCCTGTCTGCGGTTATTCCGACAAATGTAAACGCTATAGTGTCGGGGCTTGTCTGCGAATAGGCTGTGTCAAGCCCTGCTGTAAAGAGTGTAAATGTAAGCTCCTTTGCCTCTCCTATGCTTATAACATTTCTCTTGTCGAGGCTGAATATAAGCCCTGTAGCTCGCCCTCTCAGTCCTAAGATTTTGTTTTTATACAACTTTGTGCCTATTGGAGCGACCGCCTTTTTGCGTTCAATTTCCTCTTGCGTCAAGCTCAAATTATCTTTGAAAGTAAAAAACCAATACCGCCATTTGTCAACTGGGTCGGCATTAAGCTCATTCAAAATCTCTTTAGGCACATCACCGATATATTTTGCATACGGTCTTGAACGGTTGACAAATTCCTTGTATATTGGCAAGCTCGGGTCATCGGGGTTAAGAGTAGCCATCAGATAATCGTTACGAGTTGAAATCTCACGTACAAACTCTATATCCGCTGTGTTGCTCTCGTCAATAAAAACGCACCCGAACTGTGCGCCGAGTGCCATCTGCCATTTGTCTTTGTTATCATAGCCTAAGATATAAATAATCTTGTTTTCAAACTTGATGTGTGGGATTTTATTGTCCTTATCGCCATTGCCAAAATACCGAGCGTTTCGATGCAGGTCAAGTATTCCGTTATCCTGCTGAATTATTGTCTCCTCAGCTTTGCCTGTAGTTTTTGCGGCGATAACGTGAAGCTTTTTGTCACTTGCGCTAACCATGCGCATAAACTTTATTCCTGCTCCGACCGTGGTTTTGCCCGAAGCTGTAGTGCCTTCGAGAAAATCGGCGGTTACATTAGTTGAGTTTATGAAGTCAATATATTTTTGAGAAAGGGGGAAGCTATTCCTCAAGCCCCTCACCGCCAATTTGTTTAAATACATCTGAAAGCTTCTCGCTCGTTTCAACCCTTGCCGCAATCTGTGTCACATATTCGCCTGTCATTTTGTTTAGCGTATCAAGTGCCTTTATACGGTCGGACGGCTGATTATTATCGTCCCTTGCAATATCCGAGAGCATTTCCTGCCGCTGTTTTGCTGTTAAAATACGTGCGTTTTCAAGCTCGTTATTCAATTCGTTAATATACTCCGCAATCTCCACATTTACCAACATTTCATTTGCACGGTGTCCAGCGTATGACGCACTGTAACCCGCTTTTCTCGCACTTTCAGCAGCATTGCCGCACTGAACAAAATACTGCGCAAATTTCTTTTGTTTTAAATTCATACGCTCACCGCCTACTACAAACAAATTTTTTTAATCACCTAAACACATACCCCCTGCATAAAACAGGGGGTATCAAAAAAAGAAGGAAGTTAAATGAAAACAAATATGAAAACCGTGCCGTCAAAATCAATCCGCCAGTTTTCCTATTATAATTTTAACACACGAAAAACGAACAAAACGAACAACCTTCATTTTTAATTGTAAATTTTTTATTAACTCAGCATAAGCGGCATTTATCTTTGAAAGAGTGAAGCTATGAAAGACAGTGTTCAGCTATGTGCCTATTTACTCTCATTCTGCAAGCGTCCGCAGTATTGTTAAGTCGGCGCCGTCTTAATCCATAAAAACCCCTCAACAAAACGTAGTCTAAACATTTCTCTAGTCTGCCAGTCGTCAATTTCATTGATAAAGTCTCTCACAGCTTCCGTGCGGTGTTCTAAGAGGTTTTTTCGCTCAAGCAGTGAAATTATTATGCTATTATTGCTCGGCAAGCCCCTTACAGACACGTTGTGAAGCTCGTAAGGGAACTTTGCGGCACTCTGTACGCTGTCAAATAACTTTGCTTTTGAATAGAAAAAATATCATGGAAGGATCGGTGCAAATCCTG